>ERZ1034844.53-NODE-53-length-62205-cov-9.286420_pt1 | contig 62205 bp, 56 predicted proteins | sample MGYA00520594_ERZ1034844 | MGnify/ENA primary metagenome ERZ1034844 (study PRJEB33766, sample SAMN09781733) | gut metagenome | biome: gut microbiome | host: Homo sapiens | place: Madagascar | study: EMG produced TPA metagenomics assembly of the PRJNA485056 data set... | reverse complement strand
CTCCATAATAGATTTTAGAGCTTATACCAATGTCAAAAAGCATTAGTTTCTAGGGTCAATAAGAATATGACCTGAAAACATCCTATTAACCCTAGAAAGAGAGGAGTAATTCATATGCCTAGAAATCTTCCTGGTATTGAATACAATCAGGAGAGAAATGATTCAGGAAAACTAATTCCCTTCATTGATGCTGGAGAAAGCATGTATCAAATCCCTCTGTATAAAGGGGTTGAGTATTTCTCAAATATCGACTCATACACCAACTTTATCAAAGGTTGTGAGCGTATGGTTAGAACGAGTGATCGTTATTCTAAATACATCTATTATCTTAAGAATGTAATCGGTCTTGATCATTGCCAGGTATTACCTGAAGTAGAACCTGATGTTGAAGGTAAAATCGAGATCGAAATGCATCATGGCCCTATCTTCACGCTATTTGATTATTGTGAGATCATGACAGAATGGTTTCTCCTTAATAATAAGAAGATCAGCACTTTCCGTATTGCGGATGAAGTACTGAATGAGCATCAGCTCAACCATATCCAAGTCGTAATGCTTCTTGCTACGGTTCATGAGGAGGTTCACAATCGAAATATCTTCATCAACTATAATCAGGCTTGGGGTGATCTGAATGCATTCATTGAAAGATATGGTGTTGCAATGAGTGATCGCTTAAAAGAAAAACTCAATAAGTACATCGATCGTTCTATGATGTATGATAGTAACGATTTCAATATTCTCCAGCTCAATGATACGTTAATCCGTATATCAGCTCAGAAAGGAGATTAAAATGAATTTACCTATTCAATATGCACTTCTTATTGCATTTGGTATTGTGGTATTCTCTGTAGTAGGTGGCTACCTGTCAGGATACCTATATACCACTAATAAGTATGCTTCTCAGATTAAAGAGATTACAGATAGTAGCAATCAGATCATCAATAACTTCAATGATAATAAACCGACACTTGAAATCGATCAACGAATCAAGTGTACGAGGGAACTTCTTACATTGATTGATGACACAGTATCTCTTGAGCTAATCAATAATAAACGATATGAAATCTTCCTCAGTTCCAATATCAATAATAGAGATATTGACAAAGACATTGAGGATATTGCACGTAGTGTATTTGAGTCATTAAGACCCGAAGTATTCAGTGATAAAAATCTCGTTATGACGGAAGAGTACCTCATGAAGTATATCCAAAAGAGAACCTTCGTTGCAGTGTTTACCTACGTCGATAAAAATGTAACGGTTAAGCTGAATACCATTACTCAGGCTTAACCGTTACATTAAAATGGTCAACTGCTAAGAATTAATTCATAGAGGTATCGACCAGTTTCTTCCACGTATGTTTTGCGTACATTGCAAGCATACGTGGTTATTTTATCCGGCATCATATCATAACGATACTTTGCCTTATCGAGTTCATCCCTAAACTTAAACGGAAGGAAATCGATTTTATTCCAATTCCGCTTAAGTTTGTGGCATTCCCTTTCATGATAGAAGAATTTCGTATGAGCGTAATACTCAGGAACTTCATTCAAAAAGAGAATCAGATCGTCAATGAACTGATACTGTGATACAGTAAGAATCAACTTGAAACCAGTTGACATGATTTCATCGTGATGATTATAGAAGTATTGACAGATCCAAGCAGGAATCAATCCATCTGGTTGGCATACTCCATATTTTTCATCGTATACAACTTCGAGCACATTTACTCCTCCTTAATAGATCAAAATCTTCATCAAGGGAATTAATACGTTTGCGAAATTATAGTCGATATTGAGATGATTAACTTTTTCTCTTCCTTCATAAGGAATGAAAGTGTCATCATCATAGGATGTAACTCCATCATCAGAGATCATCCTACTATTCTGATTAAACTCACGATAGTATCCAGGTTCAAGCGTTCTATGCTTATACCCGGTAGTAAAATCAGAAAGATATTTATAAAGCTCTCTGCGATTTCCTGATTCAATATAACCAAAAATCTTCATGAGGAATTTCAAGATATAGTCTTCATGTAAAGTAAGAACTTCATCTGAAATGCCCTTCACACAGATTTCTCGTCTATCAGGACGGAGAGCTGATTTATAGTAAACCTCCAAAGGAGGTAAATAAAGATAGGACGAATAGACATTCTTCGGTCTAAACAAACATGGACCGAATCTGTTATTAGGACACTTCCGAAGACAAAAAATAGCATCCTTCTTAATGCAAAGAATATCTTCGTCCTGGATATTATTTGCTTCAAAGAATCTTCTCCGGATGTCAACGAAAGCTTTCTTTAGTCCTTCATTGAAAACCTTATCTTTTCTACACAACTTACCGATTTTCACAACACGCTTCGTTCTCGGTAAAGCTGCAATTGCATCGATTTGAGCTTGCGGCAAAAGATTGTACTCGGAGCATAGAGAAGTATTAGCACTTTTCAAATCATACTCGATAATCGTTTTACCAGATAAAATGGAAATATTCTTATTGAGGTAATTATCCTTGAGATAAAGGCCACTATATGTGGTTTCTCCCATCATTCATCATCCTTTTCCAAGTAGTTAATTTCCTGTGAAAATCATAATGAAAATAAAAAAGGGGTAGTTGGCGGGCTTTCGCCCGCCAACTACTCCTAAAAGGTCAAGACTCCTATTCAGAATTCAAAAGATCGAGGAGTTTCCTTCTCATTTCCACATCAGTCATACCAGACTCATATTCGTCACGCTTCTTGAGTTCTTTCTTGACTTTCTTATCACTCAGATCCTGTACCCATCTACGACGGCCAGCTTTCGTAGCCATCAGTTTTCTGTGGGCTTGTTTCTTCATGGAATCGACGATGTCATCGCACATCATCAGAATGTCAAGCTCATGCTCACTGAGATCATCCGAACTACGCTGAAGAGGGCCCGACTTCTTGTAGTCATAGATATTGAATCCCATGAACTCAGACCGAACGTATTTTGCTAAGAGGTCAAGGTATCTGTACTTACGTTCGTTATGTGCGCAAACGAATACGACATCGCAGTTAAGCTCGTAGTATCCTTTGATAAGCGTGGCGATGAACGGCTTATTCCTATCGAGCTTCTCGATGTAAGACTTAGCATATTCACTATGCTCGAACTCATCGGAGTCAATGATATATACCATGTCAGGCATCAAAATGCTGGCATTGGTAACCTTGCTTCCGAGGACGTCCTTTTCGGCTTCTGTGAACGAACCCTTGATAATTTCTCCAGACACAATAACGAACTGTGTCTGGAGAATTTCTTCAGGGGTTCTGTCCACGAGATACTTCTTGATCAGCGTTTTGCCATCCATGAAGTACATCATAGACAATTACTCCTTCCTCAACGACGCTGAATCACGAATGCATTCGGATCATCGTCGCTGTTATTCTTCTGAGGTTTCTGAACGGGTTTCTTGACAGGGCTTGATGCTTTCTTAACCTCCTTACGACGATTCGGGAAGTATTCCTCCTCGATATCATCGTCATCTTCTACCTCGTCATCGGAATCATCCTCAACGAGTTCTTCCGGATTGAGTTTACCTCGTGCCTCCACAACTTCCTTATTTACGAAATCCTGGAGTTTACGAGCGACCATACCGACATCGTCGAGGTCAACCTTCTTATCAGCGGTTAACGTAAACAAGGTGTTTGCTGCATTGACCATTTCCTGATTAGGATTCCTTTCTTCCGAAGGAGTAGAAGGAACCTCGGATACTGTTTCTGCCTCAGCAACAGGGGTATCCTCTTCATCATCGTCATCGTCGTCAGCCGGTTCAATCTCATGGGTAATTCCGTAGATGACCTTTAAAATCGAATCATAAAATTCCTTATCCTCATCGCCACCCGTGATAGCGCTAGCGTCAAGATTATTGAACGTAATTGGTTCGATCTGATCATCCGGATCCGAAAGTATAGCATCATTTTTGAAATCAGAAATAAATGCATTCTTCATCTCCGAATCATTCATCTCGGAATTGACAATATTATTCATCATCCAAGAATATTGCCTATTGGTGTTCACGAAACTGAAACCATCGATATCTGAAACGACCTTAGTATACTTCTTAAAGAACGAAGTAAGCTGGTTGTTAACGGACAGGTAATGCAGTAGATCTTTAATCGTGTCATAAAACCGGTCTGTCAAACTATAGCATGCAACGTACTTCGTTCCAAGTTTAAAGAACACATACTGGAACTGGTCATATCCCTCAACACCAGACATCATTGAATTGTATTCATCTGGAGTTAAAATAACGGAAGGACGATAATGGATAAGAGTTTGCTGAATCCACTCATACATGCTGGTATAGTACTGACCAACCACAAGGTTAACAACGGGATTGTTGCTATTCACAACATCCGGGTCGGAGTCATCCAGATAATCGAGGTTGATAGAGACGACGTTTACATCATCAGATATTCTGACAATATTGTCGCAATTGGACTCGAAATCAGCGAAGGCGTCGATCTGATAATAGGGAACGCCTTCCGCTCCATTATCATCAGACTCAGATTCTTCATCCTCATCAGCTTCGCTGCCGCCAAACGATGCATCCATAATAGCATCAGCTTCCTCAGGAGTCAGACGACCACCAGCGAAGGTGATCTCGTCCTTCTCAAGCTCTTCCGGATTAGTTTCTTCGGGCTTTTCCTCGACAATCTCAGCCTCGACTTCAGAACTTTTCTTCACGGGCCAAGGATGCTCCGCACGGAACTTGTAGTAATCAGACGCATGCTGAGCAGCCTCAGCTTTTGCCTGTTCGACCATAGACTTCGCATGTGCATCAAATTCAGCAAAAGTCATAGGTTTATTGGGATCAGGTTTTGCAATCGGAGTTTCCTCAACGATCTCAGCCTTGACTTTCTCAACCGGCTTCTTGACGGGTGCAGATTCCTTGACAACGGGAGCATTATCCTTCTTAGGAGCTTCTGCATTGTCCTTATTCCAACCAGGCAGATATTTATCCAAGTAAGGAGCATATGCAGGCAGATTCTTGAACTGCTTGATCGTAGCCTCAGGATTCTTCAGGGAGTAATACTGGAAAAGCTCATCAACCGGCATGATGTCAACCTTTTCAGGTTTATCGGGCCAGCAGCTTGATGCCTGCAGAACCGCACGAAGAACCTTACGATGATAATCATCAGGCTCCATACCTGCGGGAATCAGATGACGAACCTTGGCATATGGATCATCAGGAATTTCTTCCTCTTCATCCTCATCATCGTCATCGGAGAGTTCATCATCCGAATCAGCCAAGCGATGACTATTAGAAGATTCCGCAAGACTACCCATATTAACGACAGCTTCATCCGTATTCTGTTTAGCTACCCAAGCATCGAATGCTGCCTGTTCGGACTCAAGATCAACAGAATCGAAATCAGCATCGTCATCCTCATCATCTGCTTCACACTCAAATCCTGCAAAAGGATCCGAAGGCTCTGCCTTGGGCGTTTGAGCAGGACGAGAAACGAGAGGCTTCATGAAGCTGGGAGTACGGAGGACTAGGGTATCATCGTCCTCATCATCTTCCTCTTCTTCATCATCGAAATCCTCATCGTCTTCGTCATCATCATCCAGAGCATCAGCAAGCTCAGCACGATAATCACGATTACGATCATAACTGAAACCGCCAATGGTGATTTCGGGAGTATCGTCATCATCCTCCTCATCATCGAAGTCGTCATCCTCATCGGAATCATCTTCGTCTTCATCATCGTCGTCCTCGTCGATCTCGGCAATGGGCTCGGGATCCTTCTTTTTCTTGTTCTTACCATGCTTATTGTGCTTGGTAAGTTCAACAACCTCTTCCTCGTCGTCCTCGTCGGAAGAGGTCATCTTACCGGAATAGTAAGCCTTAAGCATCTCAATAAGTGCCAGAGTATCTTCGGTTTCCTCCTCATACTTCCAGTACTTATGAACATAAGGCTTCGGATTTCCGAAGAAGTCCTTGTCGTTCTTATGCTCTTCTGCCTCTTTGGCATGACGAGCTTTCTTGTCCTTTTCTACCTGAGCCTTAGCCGCATCCATGATCTTACGATCGATAGGTTTACCAATGCAATGCTCAATCTCGTCGCAAACCTCACCAACCTTGATAAGAGCATTGATATAGTTACGGCTTAACTCGCTATCGGACGGACGCTGTGCATACAGAGTGTATGCCATATAGTGAATGTCCTCATGGACAGTCGGATCCGGATTGATATACAGATTCGGATCGTTACGGACATCTTCCAAAATGCCACGATACAAAGCTTCGGGCAGATTGAAAACGTTACGCTTTTTCTTAGACATAATGTGGTCCTCCTTGTTTTGTTATAAAGGTATAACGTATAATCATACCTTATTGATGAGAGAATCGATAAAAGCTTTTGCTTCCTCGCGACTCATCTCCTGATTAGTCTTACGGATTGCAATCTTCTTCGGTTTAGTTGAATCAGATTCAGTTTCAACCTCAAAAGATTGGACTGGAGAAGTCAATCTTCTAACATCAGGTCCTTCCATGATGTTTCCAATCTCTTTCTCCTCATCCTCTTTGGAAATTCTCCGACGAATATCGGAGAACTCCCATTTCTTCTTACAGAACGGACAAATCAAAATATTATAATCCTGATCAAATTCCAGGATGCCATGATCTTCACAAGTACACTGAAATCCTCGATAACTCAAGGAATAAATGTATGCGAAGTCCATGATGCAGATTTGTCCATTCTGCCTGGTTCCCCAGTTGACATAGTTTGCTGTAGATACTCCGATATCACCGATCAGATACTGATGGCTAATCTCTGACAAGATATCACGCATATCTTCCTGATTTGCGAGATACTCATCATAAGAGAATATCGTGACATATTCAAACACTGCAAGAAGACCATTCTCCATACATTCGTAAACCTTTACGACATACGGATACAGCTTCTTTGCATAACGGAACTCACGACGATTATCCATCCGTCCTGCACCATCCAATGCAATCTTGATGGCATATCCGTCAACCAGAATTCCGTAACGATTCGTACCATTACCCAAAGGAGTAAACGGCACATTGAACTCCTTCAGAAGTTCAACGACCTTCGGAGTCTTGTCATTGTTGTTGACATTGTGTGCAGTTGTGATCAAATACAACTTCACAAGCAACTCACTAGGGAAATACTGTAAGATACGAGAACGAAAATTCCGTACCTCTTTAACCAGTGCTTTTGCCATTATATTTTTCCTCCATTACCAACCGAAATCAGACATATCATCGGAATACTTATTCATTGACTTGTACTCCGAACTAACACCAGTTGCGTCCATTAAAGCTTTTTCAACCTTCTTCTTTTTCTTCTTACCCTTCTTGGATTTCTTACCATCAAGGGAATCTTCAGGAAGAGGCTTACCAGCTTTACGTTCCTTACGGCGTTTATCGAGTTCCTCGATACGTGCTTTCAGCTTCTTGTGCTCTTTGTCTTCTTTCTTGTAGATCTTGTCAAGCTTACGCTCAGCTTCACTACGAGTATCGATGAATGCACGGATATTAAATCCACCTTCATCCAACATGTCACAGACAGCTGCATATCGAGCATCAGAAGGAGACTGATATTTGTCACGATAGAGAACGGATCCATTCTTATCGGCATAGTCATCAAGAGCATCAATGCGATCATCGAGGTCGTCGATACTCTCAATAGGACCAGTAATCTTCGGACGATCCTTATCGTGCCAAATACCACGCTTATGATCTTCCTTCTCGATTTCATCGAAATCGTCAGAATCATCATAGCCACCAACGCCACATGCAAGATGACGCTTTGACTTACGATTCTTCTTATCGAGAATATCCTGAGTCACGATAACATCTTCAAGGTCTTCACCAAGTACCTCACGAGTTTCCTTACGACTCTTCTTGGATTCGCCAGAAACCATGATTTTCTTACCATGACCCTCAAGAGCTTCCGCAATTCTAGCTTCGATCTCAGGATTCGGAATCAGTTCATCAGAATCAATCTCATCAACGATGCCATTGATCGTATTGAGAAGTTCTTTCAAATCACGATTCGGATCCTGAATGAATTCACGGACATAATCCCAGTTAATGGTCTTCTTATTCTTTCCGATATAAGTCGGAAAGGTGATGCCATTGACTGTGATCTCTCCATTGAAGACCTTTTCCCAGAAGTCACCAATTTGATATGTCCGATTATTCGTTGCAACAAGATTCAGACACTTGATGCACTGACGAACAGCACGAACATATTCGTCAATCTTGTTGATCTTACGCTTCACATTACGAAGCTTAGCGAACTCCTGATAATAAGTCTGACGAGTTGCTTTTTCAGCATCGGTAAGATTATACTCGTCATCATCCCCATAGTCATGTACCGCCACATGATCCATCATCCTTTCCAATTCTTTTCTCTCTCTGTCGGACAGTTTACGGAGCTTGATTGTTACAGGCGTCTTGCTCCGCATCTGAGTACGCCTTACTGCTTCTTCAGCTTCAATCCTCTTAACCTCTTCGGTATCAGAGGACAAAACTTCAGAGTCGGTACCTAAGTTAAATACCAAGGTATCCATTTCTTCCATTATAGTCAACTCCTTTTTGATTCTACAGTGTGCTTCTATCTACTGATATAATATATCAACGAATTATTGCTTAAATTCCTTCATGCGTTTGTCGATGTTAGCAAGGCACATTGCCTGCAATTTAGCAGGAGAATACTTGAAAGGCTTAGCTTCAAGCTCCTCTTTACTAACGACATCTTCAAGCTTAAGGTCATAGACGGTACACATCTCACGAGCAAGCTCTTCGTCGAACTCATTCATCTGGATGTGCAAATCAAACCGGCCATACCGTTTAACAGCGGGATCCAGTTTATCGTAGTAGTTGGTAGTTGCAACGCAGATAGAAACCGGATACATGAGTCCATCCTTAGCCTTAAAGAAGAAGGTGGGAGGGTTGTCCAGGAATGCAAGCACGTTTGCCATTGCAACGGAGTCGGATTTAGATGCCTTTTCATCCGTACGAGATTTGCAAACACAGTCGATGTCATCAATGGAATAGATGACAGGAACCAATTCACCAAAATTGCTGCTTACATTCGAAGTTGTCTCAAACGTATTCGGAGAGATAGGCATGATACGGTGGATGTTAAGATACTTAGCAAGAGACTGACAGAAAGTGCTCTTGCCAGTACCAGGCTCACCGTAGAGAATAATCGATAGCTTGGAGATCATGTTGTACTTCTTGTAGAAGTAAGGGATATTCTCCACCCAGTTATCGATATACTTAATGACCTTATCTTTATCTCGCATGACGAGATTATCGAAAGACTTGAAAACAGTCTTCTTGATAGAACCGTTATTCCAATCATCATCCTTGGCCGCGGCCAGGATGAAATAGTCGGACAAGGACTTCTCAGATTCCTTCACGAACTTTTCTTTCTCAGCAATGATGGAATCAAAGACTTCCTTCCAGTTCTTACCAATAATCCAGATGTCAAAATGAATCATGACATCATCGTCATAGTAAGACTTCTTGTTATCTTCAGATTCGGTATACTTGGAAACCTTCATATACAGGTAGGTTTTCTTACCAGCTTTGACGTAGTACTCACCAGGTTCCAAAGTATTCTTTACCATGCTACGAAGGTACTCAGACACATCAGCACGGCTATTCTTAGGACCGCCTGTCTCGTAATCTTCGAGATCGCGGCGGTGTTCCTTCAGGTCAGGATCAGCTTCGATCATACGGGAGCACACGATCTTGTAAAACATTGCTTCCGTAGTATCCTGAATCAGGAACGGATTGTAATTGCCAGAAATTTTCTTGGCAAGGTTATTAGAAGCCAGCATAGGGAACTTAGGGGTCACTAGGCTGGCTTCTTCCTCTTCTGCTTCAGACCCTTCATCAGGATCATACAAATAGAGGTCAAAAATACGATCTTCAATACCTTGATACTTACGCATAACAATTATCTCCTTTCAGAATTGACAGGTATAGTTAATCTAAAGAATAGTCGATTGCTATTTAGTTTTCCATTAGCCGTAACACTCAGCTAAAGGAACTATAAGGCTGATATTTTCTATTTCTCCATATAAATTGGTCTCCTTGTGTTTCAGGTGTCTGTTTGTGTCGAAGATAAGCAACGTAGTGATTGACTAAAATGTCTTTCACTACGTTGCTTATCGTCTTTATGCGTGTGCTAATTCCTGCATAGGAATCTTCTGCGGAAGCTGGAAGCCATCCACCTTGAGATATACAAAAGAAGGAGTAAGCTTCGAAACCATCTGAGTATTAAACTTTCTGCTTTCGATAGCTTTTGCTTCAAACTTATCAAGGATAGATGTATCCCCATCATAATCAAAGTAATCAGCGTATTCGTCCATAAATCTACGATAATCACCATAGATCATATTGAAGGGGATCACGATGTTGTCGGAAAAATGCACCATCTGATGCAGAGACTTCGACAGAGGAATCAAACCAACCATATTCTCGTAATGGAGCCGAATGACTTCATCAGCGATATACAGTTCGTTCAGAGGAATACCATCTTTAAGGAACCGATTCAATACGACATTGGTAATGTCATACAGAGTGAACGGCTCATGATGGATTTCGATACGAACACGATTACCATTGCCATTCTCCACGTTATTGAAGAATGCGCAATGGTTCATGTCCACATACTCTTTCAAGTATGCAATATAATCTCGATACTCCATAGATGAACGGATAGTACGCTCACAACGCTTGATAAACTTAGACTTTGCTTTAGCATTATCAAGCGTAATGGTATACTCCATATCTTCTGGAGCTTCGAAAGTCTTTGTGACAATCCGATTGATACCAGGCATGTAATTCAACTCCTTTCGCTTAGACTTAATGAATCTAAGGTCTTATAGAGCTGTTTCATAGCCTTACTTCTTAAACCAGTCTAACATCTGTCTTGTGAAGACTTCAAACTCATCACAAGTGATATCTTCCCAATCAGAATTCGGATCATATCCTTCCGGATAAATACACTCACCTCTCATTGGACTTCCTTCCTGTGTATTCATCTTCCAAGCAGTTTCATACCCAAGACGATATAGAGCTTCTCGTGTCTTCCTCTTAAAGATGAAGATAGACGGCCAATGAATTTCTCTATCAGTAAATCCGGTGAAATATCCAGCAGAGATATTGTCGCAAACAGTTTCCATCTCAGACATCTCAGATGCTGTAGCCAGTATAGTAAGTCCATCAGGAGAATTGGATTCTTCAGGATCGTTTGTTATGCACATTTCACCCTTATCATTCCAATATCTTGTATTGATGGTATAATACTGAAGAAGCTGGCCTCGACGATTCGGATCGTTTGCGTAAATTTTCCAATCATCGCTATCAATTCCTTTGGACACTTTCTCGATGTACTGAGTCATGTCACGTTGCGACACAAACTCATCACGAATGTCTTTGCTGTTTGTAAATGCCATCAAAGGATGAATGTCTTCTGTTGTAGCTCCAGATTCAATCCCTTTCTTAATTTCGTTATTATTCCTCTTCCGGTAAAATTTCCAAATCTTCACGTCGAATCAATCCTTTCCGCAATAGTGGTCTAAACATGTCAAGATAGCAAATGTAAGTATCAGAGTAAAACTCAAGAATACGTCCATAGCCATCCGTTGTAACTCCGTACTCGTCTTGACCGTAAATCAAAGTTGGGTCTTCTGCTGTTTGAAGTCCATAATAATAAGTGAACCTCAATCTATCCAATGCTGCATGCGTTTTCTCCTTAAATATATCAGCAGGTACAACAGCTTCTTCAAATAACCGATCAATAGCAAATAGCTCGCATGTCTCATGTAAATCTTCTGCTTCCAATGCAGTTATATACATATAGCCATCGTCATCTGGGTAGCAACTCTCTACTAATTGCTTTTTGAACCTAGCATGCTCATTCCGAATCTTAAACTTTTCAAATTCATCTTTTGTCATCTCAATATCATAGCCTTTGAACAAGTCCATGTTATGGAGATACTCAAATCGTTTTGCAAGTTTCCTTTTCGTAGTCCATGCGTACAAGTACATGATATATCCATCATATCTTTGGCACATCAGATTCTTAAAGATTGACTGAATATACATAAAGCATTCTCGTTGCCATAAGTCAAGAGTTTTACTAAAATTATCTGGTAGAGTCAAATAATAAACGTACACTGTCAAATCAAATCACCTCCTATTGCATCAAGTACGATATTCCATGTGTTTTTCTCATAACAGGTTTTTGCGTATTTATCTAAAATGCCTGAATCCGTTTTATCTCTTACGAAATTTCCAAGCACATAATAAAGAAGATCTGCTAATGCATCACGATATTCTCCATCAAACGGAGGAATTGCTTTGAACCCATGTCGATGGCATTCATACATATAAACCGTCTGAAGCCTTCTACTCACTTCATTATATTCCGATACAGTAATCGGAATATTAAAATGAAAGATTTCACCGTCTTTATCAACTCCACATCCTTCATATAGCATGAGTTTTGAGTCAATATGGTCTGATATAAATCCATCGTACCATTCTTGTATTTCCTCATGCTTCGATATTTTATATCTGCACATCTTTCGCGTTGTCTGGAATGCTTCTTTCAGATCCTTATCATCCGTATAAGCATAAACTTTCCAAACACCTTTGTCTTCTGAAAATCTATAGATAATCCAGAACTTAATCGTTTCCATATAAACCCTCCTTTCTTCGTTCTACTAATATAATATATAAATATGGGTACCAGATAAAATTATAAAATAAAAAATATATACACTAAGGTAATCGGTGTTCTTGTCCTTCCACCCAGATAACGCTCTTCGGACACCGATCGACTGTTTCTGCTAATCATCTGATTAGTTAATTTAACCGTCTACCGGGGATTAAGTTAGTAGATTTGAATAAAAATCTATAGAATTCAGTCCGACTTAAGGGGGAGCACAAGAGCCTAGGGAAGCAAGATACAATGGTTGAGAGCAAGAAAGAAAGGAACGAAGGAGAACGAGAAAGAAGAAAGAAATAGAAGAGGAGAGACAGAAGAGAAACGACAAGAGAGTCGGCTGGATTTTCTGTCGAGTTGACTGACCAGGCTTTCATGGTCAGATTTTTTACCCAAAATTTTGATCCGTCTACTGAGGGTTCCGATTATTTCGGTTCCATTCAGTAGACGGATTTTTTTTGTTTTTTTGTGCAAATGAGTATACCTACGGTTACTTAAAGTTTATATACGCGGTTGCAAGTGAAAATTGGCGTTAATCGAAAAACCAAAAATTACGTGAATCCTTCAGATTGAAGGATTGGTGAAAAAACGCGAAAATCAAAGTTGAAAAAAGTTGATTTTTCTTCTCAAAAAATCGACGAAGTCGACCGAAAAACCCGAAAAATTAGAGTAACTAAGATCAAATAGACCTCAGTTACTCTAATTTGAGCTTCTATTTAGGAAGCCGAGAAGTTTTCATCAGGCTTAGCATCATCATCCTTGTCAGCAGAACCTGCCATAGGCAGGTTCTTGACCCAGGTTTCCAGACTTTGCATGTACTTTTCTTTCCACTTACTCATCTGGTTCGGATCATCGTTTTCAGACATCGGCTTCACATACAGAGCCTTGAAGCCATTCTCCATAACCTTCCACTCCCAATACTTAGGTGTAGTATTGAAGCGGTAATTCTTAGAGAAAACGATACGGGCGGAAGAAGCAGTCTTTCCGTTGATGACACCATCATTATTCTTATCCCGTTTAAAATGAGAATCCATATAACCGGGGGAAGAATACTTCACACGATAGCCCTTACCTTCCAGGTCAAGAACGATATGCTTGATCGGATCAGGAGTTTTCTCATTGGAATCGTCTTTCTTCTTACTATCCTTATCAGATTCATCTGCTTCGAACAGAGCGTTCCACATAGAATCTACAAGATTGGTTGCTTTGAAAGCCATCTTAGGTTCATCTCCTTTGATAGTATTTACAGACTCTTTGAAATGCTTTGGTAAGTATTTCTTGAGTCTGTTTTTATCACCAACCATATCAGGTTGGATATGATATTCTTTCATTTTCTTAATGATTGCTTTAGCCAACTGTTTTTCGTGCTTAGTATCCACGTGGTTAAACATCCGAATTGCAAGAAGTACATGCTTTTTATCTGGCATAGGATACTTCTTTAATTCAGGGATACCAAAATCTTCTTCTTTCACTTTACTACGATCAAGAGAAGATTCGTTTAAGTTAACCAGTTTACTTAAAGCTTCATTGCTGGTGTTAATGAAATCTGTAGCATTCTTCGCATTGAATTCCATCCTAGGTAAATGCCCAGTCAGAGGAATAACCGGAAGCATATTACCTACAGAGAATTCTTCTAATTCATCAGGGGAAATCTCTGCATCAGAATCGTCATACACATCAATATTTTCCATTATACTTACTCCTTTCTTTATTAATGCGGATTTATATAAGTGTGAAATAAACCCTACGCAAACTCCGGACGAATGGAATTGCGTAGGGTTTATTTTCATAGAAATACACACTCTTTGGAATTGAATAATGGAGAACAAAAGCCTGGCAGTGTTGTAGCATTCACTACTGAGCTCTACCATATTGTCGTCACATTTATTATTAATCAGATAGAGTCAAATAGTGCTTAACTTTTTCTGGACTCATTTCTTTCTGATACTCTGTATTGAGGAAGTTTGATACTTTATCTTCTGTAGACATATTAGGATCGAAGATGAAGCCGTATTTATTCTTCATCTCATTGAGTACTTCTTTGTCGGCTTGATACTTAACTTCAGAAGTGTCATTATCGATTTTAACTTTCACAGAAGAATTATCGCGATACCGCTCATGGAGAACTTCTTTCAAGGAAGCATCATTTTCGTATCCATCAGGAAGATTGAATACATACCGAGTATGCTCAACCCCTAAATCCTGCATGATCTTATCTCTACGATTCATCTCCTCAATAAGATCATCCGTAGAAGAAAAGAGTTTCTCATTTGCATTGAAAGAAATCGTGACGTATTTAGGAGCTAATTCATTCTCAATGAACTCGTGATGGTATTGAAGCCTCTTAGGATTACATTCAAGATGATAGAATCCTTTAGGTGCTTCTTCACCGAAGCACCATCTTGTATAGCTTCCACAGTAATAAACGGCTTCATCTATTTCAGAATTCACATGATAGTGTCCGAAGTAAACTTCGCCTCTACATACTTTCTCAAGTTCTTCTGCAGCGAAAGTAGGAACTCGTTTACGAGAACCATCAAACTTCGCAGGAGATAATGCAATCATGATATCTGTAATTACTCCGTGCCCAAATACGTAATCGTATTCTTTATCGGAATAGAGATAATCTTTGTAAGTATCTTCTTTCGAGAAGATGTATTCTTCCGGAATATAAAGAACCTTTAACCCAGGAAGAAGTTCTTCATCTGATACAGAGTGAACGACTTTGAAATCCACATCAGTTCTATTCTCATAGATACTGAAAGCTGTGTATTGATTTGCTTCATGAGATTCTGTCCCATATATAATTCTGATGGGACAGAATTTTCCTGCTTTAGGATCATGATGATGTTTTGCAATCTTTACGATTTTATCCATAAGAGAAATAGCAAATGACGATGCTTCTTCTCCTAAGGTTAATCTATGATCGAAATAGTCACCCGCAATGACGATAAAATCAAGTTTACTGAGATTCTCTATATAATGGATAAAGTATTCATCCAATTCTTGTTTTAAACGAGTTGTATCTACCGATCCAATATGGATATCAGCAATTACAACTCCTTCGTATTTATTACTCATAGTCTTCACCTCTTTATTAGGTTAAGATTACGTAAAAGCAAAAATAGACTAGGATAGCAAGATATACTATCCTAGTCTATTAAATTAAGCACCCATGATCACGCAGACAGTAGTAGACTTGATACTACCGGCGTTCCATGCAGTATTGTAGGCAGCCTCAGATTCGAAAGTCATGAAATTTTCAGATGCAGTCGCTGCGGTATCCTTAGCGTCCTGTGCAAGGGTTTTAGCCTCTTCAGCAGTAGTTTGTGCGCCAGCAGCCGCAGTCTTAGCAGCCTCAGCAGTAGTCTTAGCTGTGTTGGCGGTACTAGTTGCAGTAGATGCTGCGCTAGATGCAGAATCAGCAGCAGTCTTTGCGTTTGCTGCTGTAGTAGAAGCAGTCTTGGCTGTAGACAGTGCTTCGGTAGCTGTACTCTTAGCGGCGTTAGCTGTAGACAGAGCTTCGTCAGCAGTAGATTTAGCAGTATCTGCGGTACTCTTAGCTGTATTAGCTGTGGTTGTAGCATTGGTGATATTGGTCTCAATCGTCTTGATCTTTTCATCAAGAGTCTTTCCACTACCATCGCTCAGCACGATCAGAGAACTCAGGGTACGAGGCAGGAACGGCGTCTTACCTGTGATATTACCAGCGGAGTCAAATACCTTCTGGTAGAGAACGCCCATATAGGCATTAGCCATAGTTATATTACCACCTTTCGTTTAGATTACATTACACGAGCAAGTTCCGGATAGAAACGATTAATGCTCTTTGTATTCTTTATGATATCGTTAAGAGCTGCCTGGCTAATCAGGAAGGTACTCAAGATAACATTTTCAATTACGAAGAATACATAGGGAAGATAATCGATACTCAGAATCGATGCACCGTGATATGTTTTTATATATCTCTCGATGTAGTACCGGAGATTCAAGTTGCTCATTCTCGGAGAAAGATTCTTGACGAACTCCAGCAGATCAGAGATATTTTTGATTTCTGCTTTGCCGTAATCAGCATCAAGCATATTCAGCTCGAAGTTGTCCACAAAGTTTAATCCCTGTGCAGCATAGCTAGAAGTCAAAGAAGGGTTGGGATATTCCCACAGTCTTTCCAGATAGAATCTCTTTACACAGTAAGTCACTTTGTCGTAAAGAGCTTTATCCAGAGTGAGGGCGTATTCCTTATTCAGAATACGTGTCATCATCTCACTATACACAGTAGCAGTGGTAGTCATAAGCTCGGAATTCTTCATGACTTTTACCGGATCAGTCTGAAGCTTCAGAGCAATATAAGCGCCTTCCATAAGACCGTAAAGCTGCTTTGCAGGAATGACGAGTTCTTCATCATTCTTCATAGTAGAGAATGCATTAACGAAAATCGTTGCAACTACTCTACCATCACTTTTACGTCTTACGATAAAAGGCAGAGCAATACCGACCTTATCTGAATTATTCCAGAGAAGCTCGATATCACCGTTGTTGTAGGCTTCCAATACTTTCTGTGACAGAGGAGAGATACTAGATCCACGTTTGATCGTAGCATACTGGTCTTCGATATAAGACTTGTCAAGTGCAACTCCATTGGAAAGATACTTAACGATCTTTTCAACAACGCCGTTAGCTTGATTGAAGCTCTTATATACGAGGGAATCTTCCAACGTATTTTCACAGACGTAATCTTCGTCTGTTAAGAATCGTGAAATATCCATGTATATCTCCTTTCTATAGGTTATTTACTTAGCTAAGTAAGTGACTTACCCTATTGTTTTTAAGGGGTATTTTAGGGATAAAAAGAGACTGCGATTTCTCGCAGTCTCTAAAATTATCCGATTGGAGTGACCTAGATTAGATATCCAGGTCATCCAGCATAGCATCCAGATCGAAATCCTCGTCAGCAGACTCACCGAAGACAGTACCATCGGCGAAGTCGGAAGTAGCACTGCTCTGATCGGTCTGCTCACCTTCAGCAGGCTCTTCAGCTGCAGGTTCCTCAGCAGGAGTGTCTGCTTCCTCAGCGCCTCCAGCAGTCTTAGCGGCCTTCTTAGCAGCATGTGCTTCTTTGCGATCCTTAACGAACTCACCAGCGGCGTCAGCGATTTCACCGACCTTCTTGCTAATTTCGCTCAGACCATCACTGAAAGGCTTGGTCAGCTTACGCAGGGAAGAAATCAGACCGGACTCTTCGCCATCCTTGCCGCCCTTACCAGACAGGAAATCGGTGATCTTTTTGATATCCTTCAGGCCACCGAAAAGCTTCTTCTGAGCATCGCCAGCTTCAACTCTCTTCTTACGGGTACCGACGAAGACACCGACGCCAGCGCCGACGATGGCCAGTGCACCTGCAATCAGAGCCTTCGGATCAGCATTTGCAGTGATACCATTTGCGATCTGCTTCACTTTATCGCAGAGCTTCAGCAGATTCTCATTAATTTCGATGTGGTGCTTCTTCTTGAAACCGAGCCGCTTCTGAATAGACTCGATAAGATTGTGCAGCCACTTCTTGAACTTCTCCCACAGGCCCTTGACCTTATCGCCAAAGCTCTGAGCTTCCTTCTCGAAAGCAGCAAACTCAACACCGCCATTTGCAGCCTCCATGGCGATGCCCATGAAGTTACCACGAACAGAATCCGCCTCAGAAGCAATGTGATCGCCTTCCATATCCATGACGGACTCCAGCATGTTCTGGCAGGTATCACGAGAGATCTCTTCGTTCTGATATGCTTCGAAAATAGACAGACGCAGCTTATCAAATGTCATAAGTAAAATCTCCTTTACTATAGATTTTTTCATAAGAATTTACTTAGGACATGAAAGCCCTAAGTAGTTTCAATTGGTTAATTAGCTGTTTTACTTAAAAAGACTCAGACTACTTAAACCTCTATATAACCACACATTTTTCTTCATGTTATAGCGAGGTGATTTAACATGAAACATCTATTTTCTCTTACTCTTATCCCACTTTTATTTATCTTCTTCTCACTTGATGTAGATTGGACTGCTAAGGACGGCCTTGTATTTGATACAAACTATTCTCAGAAGTCCACTAGCATCATCTCTCAGTACGCAAACACTCAGACAATTTCTGATGAGGATGCTGATTACTTAAAGAGATTTGGCGAGAGTCGATTCTATGACATTTGGTCATCTCTTCTCAAGAGTGATGTTGGCGTTCTTGACCAAGAGAATGATTACGCAAGTGTCATTAATACAGTCACTAACTTCTATAATCTTTATAAGACACTTTATCCGAATTCTACAAAGATTGACCAGCTCGGATCATACATTCAGCAAGGTACTGAGTTAGCTTCTTCTGTAGCTACGGTAGCTAGTGATGTATCAAATATTCTTAATCAGGCTACTACTTTTCTTAAAGGTGCTACGATTAAGATCAATGGTAAATTTAATGATGACAAGCAGTATCTATATGCTAAGTATATGAATCTTAACTACGGATATTATTTGGTTACCTTTACAAATATTCCAGATGAATCTTTTAAGGGTACCATCATTATGGCTATTCCTGAAAGTGTAGCTGTTACAGTTGGCGAGCATATTGTGTCTGATGTTGTTATGCTTAATGCTACCGAGAATGGCATTGGCGATGAATCTTATTCCTGTGGTATCATTGTCAATGGTGTTGAGTATGAAAAACAGGTTACTGAGTATGAGGATAATGTAGTTGAACTCTACATAACTCTTCCTGAGGAAATTATTAACTACGTAAAAACTATGTAAGTTTACAAAAAAGAGAGCACGTTCCGATTTGGTTCGTGCTCTCTTTCTTATACCTTGAAGGTTCCTCCGTAGAGGAACATGAAGATTTGGAATTCGTCAATGATGAATTGTTCTTTGATGTCCATGGCGTCTGTCATAACTCTATCATATTCAGTGAAGTCCATTGTCTGTCCAATCACATCGATTGAATTTGTCAGAATAATAGACTTACCATTTCTGAATAGATTTGCTACTTTAGCGTACCAAAGACGTTGCAGAGGTTTGTAGTAATCTTCATCAAAGATGTCAGCTGGGTATCTGAGTTTCAGCAATCCCCATAATCCATCGGATAAAGTGACAGAGTTCTCTGATTCAAACTCTGTACTTACAATGGAGATTGGCGTTACGATTTCATCTGATTCGTCGTCTTCATCCCTTGTGTTGTATTTTCGGTCTTTCAACCTGCAGTAGGAATCTTTTCCACCCAAGAAGTACAACGCTTCGGATTCTTTCATCTCACATTTCTCAATGATGAATTTATCCATATCACGTTGAGATTTAAAGAGTTTATAAAGAACCTTACTGTCTGTGATTGCATAGAGAAGAGGATTGGAACTTATATTATCAATCTTCAACTCTGAATGAAGCGCATAGCTACTATCTCCAGTAATAGGAGGTAATCTTAAACCTTCACTGGATAAAGTACACGTATGAGGCTTCAAGTAGAATTTGTATACCGTTTTCACGGCAGCACCTCCAAATAAAAAATATGCAGAGAGATCCATGACCTCTCTGCATATACTTTACGTGATAGCTCTTCGATAAGCAGTATCCATATTCTTTAATTCTTTCAGAGTATCAAGATCTGGAACTTCTCCAGATTCGATCATATCATTCAGAATCATAGCTGCTTTCGTAAGGATTTTTGCATCCTTATTAGAAAACTTAATTGATGAATCCGTAAGTTCACGGATGATTACTTCTACTGCATATTGAAGATCATGATCACGATCAGCTGATAGATCTTTTACGGAACGATAATATTGAGCTGGTACATAGGATTCTCCATATCGTACCAACTCCAAATCATCAATTACTGACGGATCTAACAGCTTACGCTTGACTTTTACGATTGCAGAAGTTTGATCCTTATTATCATTTCGAAACTTTTCGATCTGATCGATATCCATACTAACTGCAATCAACTTTCGTTCACTATCGATTACTCCGTACGTCTTTCATTCACTTCCTTCCTCTGTATTATATAAATATTAAACGCATAATGCAATATCATGTACCTTGACGAGTTTAGAGATGAATGATGCAGGGAGAACTTCTTTTGCAGATCTACTCCTCAGGAAGATATTGATTAACTCTGCAACTTTAATTGCAATGAGTTTCACAATGGGGACAACTAATGTCAAAACTTCCATCAGTGTATCCAGGAAACCAGTTTTCATCCATTTCTTACTGATCTTCTTCCGTTCTTCCACGGATTTCATGGAATAATAGAACTCGCGTTCCTTACCATTGATCTTCCTACGAGATTTCCGATTCGTTCTCTTGTCAACCTCATACAGTTGCATTCGAGTCATCTCAATCTCTTCAAGGACACCATCGAAACTCTTATCCAGAGATTTCTTATACGTCGGAGAGAAGTAATTAAATTCCTCCTTTTCTTCTTCCTCTCCGAAGAACTGATTGTCATGCCAAGTGACTTTCAGATCCCAATTGTTTTTGGACATATGAAACCACAACCTTTCAGGGTAATCTAAAGAACTCTCATTCTCTAGTCTAATATATAATATATAATCAAAATCTATAGTAAGGAATACAAAAAAGAAAGAGTAGCTAGAAGCCAATCACTACTCTTTCTTCTGACCTAAATTTTAGATAGCGATGGGATACATGAACGTGTATCCTCGATCACTAACAAAGTTGATTAGATCTTTACCCAATCCTTTTCTAACGAAGGTATCGACTTCGTTAGGAGTAATCGGATAATACTTACTAAGGATTAATTCTCTGGTAGGATCAAAGTGAATGTTCGAATCGGCTGTTTTAAAATTCAATTTAAAAACCTCTTTTCTTTTTATTGATATAAACGAACAGCCTCCATTTATTCAATTCCATCTTTGGCTTCACACGTATAATATATAATTAAGATCTAAGACTTTACGGTGAGTAATATTGATTGGCAAATAAATACGACAGAACTTCTGCATCTGGTTCTGTCGTATTTTATCATCATAATAACAAAGAAATAGATTGGTAAGATAGGCGGCGTGTATGAGGCCATGCTTTGCGGCCAAAATACAATACGCTAGCCATACAGATCCTGCTAATCTGGCGGTGCGTGGGTTGAATCTGATTGGCTACGGAGATACGTGGCTATGCCCGTATTTAGCACTGATTCAACTCTATAGGGGAAGTTGGGATTCGGATAGAATGAGCCAGTAAGAATTGAATATCTTACTGGCTCATTCCCCTATTTTATTTTTATGCACCGTGTAACAGTGAGATAGTAGTAGAGTGGAGTCCGGATAAGCTCTATGAACGATAAGTAATCCGGTGAGGCTACGACCTCCTTGTATGTTTTTGGGATTTTATAACAGTTTCTTTTCATGAATTGGCACATCACATCTTCGTTGTCCAGTTGTCTCTGAGCTAATGAGTCTACCATATATTTCTTCGGAGTATGGTAGACTCATTAGCCGTCTTTTAGTACAAATATTGTAATAAGTAAATCGCTATGGAATAGCTATGGATTTTTCATAAGTTAGTCTCCTTTCTTTATTATAGCGGATGAAAGATACGATACGACTCATTTCTGATGTCGTATCGTATCTTTAGCTTTAGCCAATCACAGAGCGAACGATCTGTTCATAGCTTCCAATATCCTTTTTAAGGATAGTAATCTCTTCATCCGTAAACGGAGAGTTGAGGAATTTCTTGATATTGGCAAGACTCATCTGAATGGAATAACGAATTTGAGTACCATTCATGATGAAGTTGAACTTACCAAGATCGAAGTCTCCCTGGTTGATTTCTTTCTTGAAGGAATTGATATAGTTGATAGCAGCATTGATGCGACCAGAGTATTTTTCAATGATAGCATCATTCAGACTGATGTCTTCCTTCAGATACACGAGTTTGAGATTCTCATGGTCAATGACTTTCCACATGGAGTTTTCACCAGACATGTAAATCTGCATAAACAGGTGGAAAGAAGTAGTAAGCATGAAGGTGATATTCGTTTCATCTTCAAAATCATATGGAGTTGATTCTTGACTTGCTTTGATTCGATCAATCTGCAGAGTCAGTTTTTCAGGATCAGTACCGAGGAAGTTCAGCTGACCAAACGGAGTATTGACGTGAGCGATGTTACAAGCAGCATCAGCAAAGCTGTAGAACTGCTTATTGATCATGAACTCAGTTACAACGTCAATGTCCTTCATACGGCCAGCCATATATTTATACAGTTTCTGATAGAAGGCTTTTGCCAGGACTTCTTCCATGGCTTCGTCGCCCTTGTACGAATCCCAAGTTTTGTAGGTATGAGTGATTTCTTCCTTATTAGTCTTAGGATCAACTGTCTTTAGCTCAACAGGCTCAGAGAAGATTTCGCTGATAACACCACCTGTGATAGCCATAATAGCATCACCTTTGAAGAAGGCAATGATATGATAGGATTCACACCCAACAGGCAGGATATTATCGATATCATACACCTTAGTATCAATATCGGAATCCTTCACCATCTCATCGCGGATAGCCAGGATGGATTCCACCTTCTGATATACGTCAGCTTGTTTTTCCTTACTGACGAAATTCTGGTAAGTCTTACCGAGAATCTTCACATCACCGCACATACGTTTCAGATAGAAGAGTTCCATCGTGGTAAGATCTTCCAGTTCAATGGTAAGCATGACGTGTTGGATGTAGTTGGATAAACCACTACCAAAACCACTCTTACCAATCTTTGCAGCTTCTTTATATCCGTTAAACAGATACTCGAAGCCACATGCTCGTACCTTCTTGATAATCATTCTGTTTCACCTCTCAGTTGAATGTCTTTCTCCAGGATCTTGCATGTATAGACACCATTGTTAAAATTTGCATTCTCGCAATGGTTACATACCTCAGTTGTCTGCTTGTCAGAGCAGAACTGCTTATAAACTTCATGTGCTGAATAGCATCCGAGTTTACACTCATAGCCGTAGATATTAGTTACTGGCATATTTAGTCATCCTCTCTTTCTTGTCTGTCGAAATAATATTGTCAATATACAGCAGAATATCTCGGCATGTATTAAACGCGAAGCCGTTATTGTGGAAGGTGTTCGTATCATTGATACCAGCATCTTCCATCATTTTCTGGGTATAACGTTTTTCATCGGAAATGTATCTCCGAACCATTTCACTATAATTAGGAGTTTCCATTTGAGATTCACGGAACTTCATTCTCTTGTAGCGGAGGTCAGGCTTCACATCAATATAGATGGGGTATACTTTGATTTCTGCTACATTTTTAACCGTAGGAACTACATCCGGAGTCATGGTAGTGATTGAGTAATCACTATCAGGAAATCCGGTTCCATATTGCCAAATACTGCCGTCGGCAACAGTGTATTTTCTATGTTCCATGAAGCAACCGTTTGCTACCATCTCATCGAATTTGGCATTATCAAGGAAAATGTATTCATTACTCTTTTCCTCATTGCTTCTACGAGGTCTTGAAGTATAACTTGCTAATTTCGGCAAATCAACACCATGAACTTCCTGAATCATATTCAGTACGGTAGATTTACCACTACCGGTTTTACCCAGTAGTACAAACACGAGTTTGTCCATATTATTCAATCCTCTCTTAATGTATTTGGTTATTCTTGTGTAATCTAGGTATTTTCATATTATTCCTTGTACTTAACGTACTTATAAATTCATCCCATAAAGAAAGCGAGGTATAATTTCTATGGATGCAATTTTTCATGCTCTTACTAGTGGTCCCGCTGGTATCATGATTACCATCGTTCTGGTGATCGTTATGGTTCTTGGTATTATTGCCGCAAAGGTTCTGATGCTGCTGGCTAAGAACCTTGGTATCGATGTTGATACCAAGACTATGAAGACGATCATGGGTCTTGTGGACAAGTTCGTTACTGCAATGAATCAGGATACCGTTGAAAACATGAAGAAGCTGAATGCTGATGGTAAGCTTACTCCTGAGCAGCAGCTTGAAGTTTTCAATAAGGTTTACGCAGAGGTTGAAGCTTCTCTTACTGAGGAAGAGCGTCAGTATCTGATTAGCAAGTTTAATAGCATCGAGCTTGCTCTGAAGTCTCTGATTGAGTCTTCCGTTGGCGCTAACCACAAGTAATAATAAACGTAGGTAGTTGATATTTCTGTCAACTACCTACGTTTTATACTATGGACAATTTCTTAGCAGAGTAATCGTTAGTGGAAACGGATATGTTTCTTTAGCCTTAATCTTCTTAGAAGATTCTTCTTGTGGAATTCGGTCACCACATCGGATTCACATCTAGGTGATATGAAACTATTTGGTGTCGGTATCCTGAATAGAGGTAGTATCGGAATATATCAGTCAGATTAATGATCTCTGCCAAATCTATCAAAGTAACATACAGGAAATATGGCTGCATATGGCAATTGCAGCTTAACAGGTAAAAGAGTAAAAAAATAACCGTACGCAGTTCGTTATGAGAGTTCTGCGTACGGTTATTTCTTAACCTAAAATATATTGACCCATATTTCCTTTACAGGTCTTGTAGCTGTAGAAGAGTTTAGCGAAAGTCTTATCGAAGTCTTCACCATCGATGACTACACTTTCTTCTCTGACAGAATCAGGGATCTGGTTGTAAGACGAGAAGATCATCTTGCCAGAAGTGAATACGGAATCTGCATAATCCAGAAGTAGATCCATAGTACCATAGTTACCGCTCAATAATCCCATGAAGAGACTTAAACTCGGATATTCGTATGCGTACTGTGCAACGACATTCGGGTTCTTAATCTTGACAGCGAATCTCATTCGATTCTCGCAAGCTTTCATTTCTTTCTTTTTCAGAGGTTCAAGCTCGTTTGTAGTCAAGAACTTATTGTATTTCTTTGCCCATTTCTTCATATGGAAGAAATCAATTGTGGCAACTTCGTTTACCCACTCATCTTTCCAGCCTAAGCCTTTCTTATTGGTAATAGGTCTGCCAGCACATTCCTTTGCTACCTTCCTGAAAAGCTCGATATAGAAATCTGGATGTCCATGCACATAGAAGTCTTGTACACAGACGACGTTATCAATGAACCAATTGTCTTCAACATCAAGGAAGTTATCATCAGTACTTTCATGACCATAGTAGCCAAGGAAGTTAAAGAAGCTTGTAATGCTTCCAAGGATTTGAGCGATTGATTCAGATTGGCTACCATCAGCACCAACCAAGATGCTATTTTCACCTCTCAGGTTATTGCTGTTAATACCGGTAATTTTGATGAGGAGTCTTTCGAATCCACCATCAACAAGTTCGTTACCGTATGTGAGAAAACATGAGAGCTTTGTCACATAGTAAGTAGTGAAACCGGGTTCTTGTTTTGAGTATTTAACCAGTCTCATACCATATGCATTGGCTCCCTCGGAGTTACGTACTTTCGCCATAACTTCGTTAAAGCGACTAATGAAGTACCGATTCTTCGGTCTCATAGAAATATCAAAGCTCATGATACATGGTTTGATATGCGAATATTTACTTTCAGACATAATTCATTGCCTCCTATTCTCAGTCTTCGTTGTCGTCTACTCAATAGTTCCTTTAGAGATATTCTTTCAATCTCCAAGGATATAATATATAATTTCAATTGAAAATATAATGATATATTATACTCGTGAAGCCAATAAAGAATGGACCAATTAAGGAGGTTATATTATGGCTAAGAAATCTAAGAAGGCGAATACCAACATCAACATCGCTGCTTTGAGCATGGAAGTATTCGCCGTAAGCAGTTCGATGTTCATCGGCACCGAAACCATCAATCTCACTGCAAAACGTATGTCACGCTCTGAGAAAAAGAAGATCAATAAAGTTCGCCTTATCGCGGGTACTGGTATGATTGCATCCACACTCGTCATGACCGCAAATGCAATGTTCGCACCGATGCCTATGCTCGGTGACTACAGTGATATGGATTGATTTAAGGAGGGAATAACAATGTCTAAGAAATCTAAGAAGGCTTCTATGATCCGCGCTAACAACAAGATGACTCCTGGTCGGATTGCAGCATATTCGGTGTATGCAACTGGCGCAACTGCTACAGCAACAATCGGCGCAACTCTGGTTCTCGACAATGCGAAGATGAGTCGCAAAGAGCGTAAGCAGCTTCGTAAGGTTCGTGATGCCGCAGCCATGATCACTGTCGTTGGCGCAATGAGCACTATGGTCTATACGACCTACGCAACCATGTCCATCACTTCCAAGTTTGATTCTCTGCGGTATGTCAGCCTTTTTGATGAAGACGAAGAAGATGATGAAGATTAATGTTCCACCATACACTCCTGAAAGGAGTTGAATCCAATGTATGGATAAGGTTAAGAAGAAGAAGCGTCAGGCAAAAGTCTTCTTTGACAAGAATTATGATAGGTTTACAATTCATGACATTTATGAATTTGCCTTGAAGCGTCAAGAATATGAAGACAATCATCCTGAGCAAAAAATCATCACAAAGTACAAGACCGTTAATGATTAAAAATCATCGATCTAACTTGTAAGTAATCCGTTCGTTTATAAGTCCTAGATTTTCTAGGGCTTCATAATAAACACATCAAACAAAGGAGAGATACATTATGAAGGAAATCAAGTCTGTTGCTGAAGTTCTGGAGTCCATCCGTCCTACGCCCACGGTCAAGGAGAACGGAAAAGCAAATTTGAACCGTTTCAGCAAGAAGAGCTTTAACGCTCTGCTGACCACAATGGTCAACGATCCTGAGTTCACCACCGACTTCGCCGTCTCTTCCAAGGGCGAGCTGAAGAGTGTCGATCAGATCAAGGTCACCGAGGGCTTCCGTAAGTGGCTGAAGATGGTGGTCGAGGTTGCCGGCATCGATAAGGCCGAGTCTGAGATCGTCATGAGCAAGGACTTTGTCATCCCTAATATGGACGGCATCTACGAACTGTTTACCACCTGCATGTATGAGTACATGAAGGCTGGTAACCGCTTTGATCTGATCCCCAAGTCCGACTTCAAGGCGAGCTTTGCCATGAAGAAGAAGGGTCCCACTACTAAGAAGGGTACCCTGCTGAATCCCAGCACCGGTGAGGTTCTCGGTACGTATAGCACCGACATGGCGGAGCATTGGGAAGCTTCTGTGAAGTCCAGCTGCCCGAACTGGATGAAGAAGCGTATGAAGACCGTCACCAAGAAGTAAGCTTACTTCTCGGAGAATCCGAAGGGCATAGATTACAACCACCACGAATACTCAATGTGAGTTCGTGGTGGTTGTATTTTTTTGTAAATTTAGGGAAGTGACCAACTATAGATTCTTGTGCGATCGAATCTATAGTTGGTTACTTCTACTTTACTAGCACTTTCTTATATCTTACACACAGCAAGACAGAATGAAATCTATGAATGATACTTTCAGACGTTCACTTTCCGACCAGCGCGACTTGGTATGGAAAAAGCTACTGGCAAGAAATCTCATTCATTACCTTTGTGTTACGGTGATGATGGAAAAATAAATTTTTCCGTAAAGTCAGCAATTATAATGATATATTATAAATGCGAATATAAGAAGGATGAAGCAAGAGTAGTCCTTCATTTTGTATGATCCGATAAAGGATAGAAAAGGAGATTCGTTATGTCTATTTTCAAGAAAGAGATGTCCCGTAAAGAGAAGTTTGTCAATGGTGTCAAAAATGTTGCCAGCACTTCTGCAGCCATCGGTGCTGAAATTATCGTCGGCCTTGCTCGTGTTGCAGCCGAAGCCGATGATGCTTACGACCGTGGTTACAGCCATGGATTTGATGATGGCTTTGGCACTACCCTAAGCGGTTCCAGCTACAACACCGGCCGTCGTACTAGCAGTGGCTATAAGACTCGTAGCACCAGTTGCCTGAGCCGTGCGTTCATGAAGGACTTCATCAAGTCTTTCGGCAATCTCGGCGGCCGGTTCGAAGAGAGCCTTGGCTTTAGCTGGCTCCATGATAGCTATGACGCCGACAAGGCGTTCATCTGCTATGAGGATGATCGTGTGCGCTTCCATAAGGCCACCGAAGGCAACGAGTGGAAACTGTACGTTGCCAGCCGTAATGGAATCGTCTATATGGCTTTGACTAGCCGCAGCGATTCTGTCATCGGCGTGGCAAGCTGTGCTGAAAGCCACTTCGAGATGAAGTTCGCATCCGAGGAGATTCGGAATCGTGAGCTCATCGAAGTCCACGCAGCGGTACTGATGACTCTGTAATTACCGCGTGAACGAGACATCCACACTAAAGTATAAAAAGGAGAAAGAATATGTTTTATAAATTCGAAGAGCATAAGTTCAACAATTCTGACGAAGCCATGGAAGCTATGAAGTATGCCAATGAGCTGATGGCTCAGGCTATTGTATATCTTACCAATACTGGCGCCAGCATTCCTTCCATTAAGGCATCTCCTAAGCCCATCGAGATCAGCATGAAGAATGCTGATACGACGACCACCCACCTATTCAATGGATTCAGCAACAACGACAAGCAGTACGATGAGGCTACAAAGCGCCAGAATATCAAGAAGGTCAACGACCAGTATGTGATGGCTATGCGGTATAGCTTTGAGCATCTTCCTGTAGGAGAAGATGCGCGAGTTTATGATCGGATTGTCACCAACCGCAATCGTGTCATCCACAGTTGGGAAGGGGATGATTGTGGCGTCTTCATTACGATTGATGGCGATACCACGATCATCCATATTACCTGCGATACCGTCAACGTGATCCTGAAGACAGTTATCAACATGACCGAAAGCATTCGGTCTTATCTCCGTCTCGCATTGAACGATGCGAGAAAGACCAAAGAGGAGAAAGACATCGCTGAGAAGATTCTGGCCTACATCGACTGGAAGTCTCAGCAGTGATCTAAGAAAGAAGGACCTAACAACCAGCTAGGTATCCTTCTTTTTTGCTATTATAGACATTACCTTATTCTAATTACTATGATCCTGAAAGGAGATCTATTATGAAAAAGCAATCTATTCTCCGTCAGATCGGTCGTGTTGCACGGTCGGTTGAACTCTGGAATCTGAATGAGGATGGCAGTGTCACTCTGTATCATCGCGCGTTTAAACCTATCAGTGGTCGCTGTGCTGGTCGTCTTCTGAATAATCAGAAGCTCCGTGATATGCTGGCTCTGGCTACTGGTATTCTGATTAGCGTCGATACTACCGAGGATGTTGATCTGACTCCGAAGATCAAGTATCGCAAGTATAACAAGGATAAGAAGTATGTCATCCGTGCTACGAAGCATGCTGAGAGCGAGATTCTGTATGCTCGTATTCTGCCGTTTGAGGACTTTCAGATTGGCACTACCATGATCAAGGAAGGTTGATTAAGCCATAAGAAGGCTACACCATGAATGTTGTGGTGTAGCCTTCTTTTTTCTATTCATTCCTATTTTAGCCTTGAAAACAGATTTGTAATGGCTAATATTGTATAGACGAGTATGATAGTCTACTCATTAAAGAAAGGAGTGGATGGATTCTATGGCGAATGATAAGCCGGAAATTAGAAAGGTATCCGGTAAGATCAATTCTAAATGGATGCAAAATGCCGTTAAGAGTTTAGGTCTTGCTGGTACCGAAGTCATTAAGGAAATTTTTCCTGCGACTACGAGTGCTGTAACAAGTACAAGTAAATTAGCCTCGGATGCTATCAAGTCAGCGCGTAATGCTACACGAGATAGCAGATCCATTTCTAACACGCTCAATCAAATGAGTGGTGTTAGAATGGCAAAACAAGTCGTTGAAAACTCTATCGCTGACTTAAAGAGTGGTAAGCTTTACAATGACGAACGCGATCCATTTGGTGGTGGATCTGATGGATTCGGCGAGAATGATGTCGACACCATGTTTGGTGATATTGACGACATGTTCTCGGATGATGAATCCGGCGGTGATTCAGCTCCTGATGTTCAAATCAATAATCAGGTACTGAATCGTAATGATGATGGTAGCAGTCAGAATGCTACCATTAGAGTCCTCCAGGAGACAACCAAACATCAGCTTACTGCTTCAAAAGCACAAATTGATGCTATGGTGTCTATTTCTTCCATGCAGATGGCTAGAACATCTGAAATGGGAGCGAAGATCGTAGATGCTCTCGATGCTATTAATAATAACATTGCAGCATTGATCGAATTCAATAATGATAATATGACGAAGCTCATTAGTGCGTCTATTTCGTACTATGAGCAGATGGGCCTGAAACAAGAGCAAAATTATTCTGGTGGTAAAGGCGAAATTAAACCGGAAGATATTTTCTCTAGTGGTGGCTTTAACGCTGCGACATATAAAGATTACATTAAGCAGAATATCCATAGTTCTACCGTAGCTTCTATGCTTGGATTGGTCACTGACCAAAAGGATATGATTGCATCTAATCCTGTTGGTATGGTGCTTCAGGCAGCAATGAAGAATATGATTCCGAAAATTGCTGAAAATGCAATGGAGGAATTTGATAAAACGGTTGCGAACTTCATTCCAAATATGCTTGAAAGAGTTGCCGATTGGGGTGACGGCGGCGATAATTCTTTCATGGGTATGACCAGGAAGGCTATCGGTAGTATTTTTGGTATTCGAAATAAGCGTAGTAATTTCTTTAATCCAAAGAAGGCCGATGCAACTCCAATGCCTTGGAATGGAATGGCAAATCATGCACTGATTGAGGTCATTCCTAAATATCTTCGGGAATCTACTGGTTACTTACAGGAAATTGCTGAAGCAGTTACTGGTAAGACCAGAGACCAGATGAGTGATAAGTTCGTTGGCTACAACTGGGAGACTGGTCAGTTCCAAGGTATTAATGATCAGCGTAATCAGATTACTGATACGATTATCAATAATACCGTTGATACGATCAGTAAGAGTGATGCATTTAAGCAGCTTCAATTCTTTGCCAATAGTCTTAAGGATAAGAAACTCGGTGAAGAACTGAAAGCCATGACGAATGAGTTTGCAGTTCGTATTGAGCAGCATCAAGGTCCTATCCATTGGGAAAACAAGGATGACATTGCTGGTATCCTTGATCTCGTTAAGAGCGCTACTCCTGAAGCTAGGAAGGCTGCTCTCGGCATGTTCCAAAACATGTATGAGAATAGCAATGGTGCTCTTGGTGATCTTAATTCTGCTAAGCGCAAAGCAAGTCAGGGTCGTCGTGAATATATGGCATCTCTTGAGAGAGATGCCGGCACCAATAATATCAATCAGGTTTTGGATGGTCGTTCAACTGATCAGTGGATCGAAGATCGTCTTAATGCTAAGATTGCAGATAAAGGTAAGCTTGAACTCACCCCTGTGAATAAAGGCGTGTCTGTACCTACGATTCTTAGCGAAATCAATAGCGTTCTTCATCGCGGTATTTATGTTGTCGTAAAGAATCGCTTCCCTGGTGAGAAGGGCGATAGTGCTTCGGTTTCTCCGGACTCCAGAATTATGGCTGGTGGGAAATCATATGTAAAGACCGATAGTGGTCTTATTCTTCCTGCTCAGCAGCCGACTCCTAAAGCAGCAATCGATGCTAATCCTGAGATTGAGCCTGAGAAAGAATTATCTGTTGATGATTACGCTGGTATTTATGATTTTCATAAAAAAGAAGCTGCTTCAGCTTCTGTAAAGGGCGAGCCTAATAAATATCAGCTTGGTCAGCATACTGCTGGTTTCTTCAATACTCTGGGTGGCCTCATGAATGGCATTATGAACGGTGATGCTGATAGAGCATTTGATAATGTCATGAATTCTATTTATGACAAGTTCATGAATGCTGGTCGTGAGATTTCTGCTAAGTTCTTAGAGCCAATCAAAGCTGAGCTTTTTGGTGAGAAGAACGACAAGACTGGGTATAAAGATGGCGGCCTTCTTTCTGGTGTAACTAACCGGATGCGTGAATCCATGTTTGCTCTTCGCCATATGATTACTGGTGAAGGCTACATCACTGCTGATGGTAAAACCGTTGATAAGGATGACAGCAATACAGTTAAATCCAAACTGACTGGTCTTCTTCATAATCTCTCTGAAGGCATCAAAGTTCGTATCTTTGGTGAAAAAGATGAGAACGGTAAAGAAGTCACCAAAGAAGGTATTCTTCAGAAGGCTCAGAATGGTATTGGAAGTGTGGTAAGCTCTTTCCATAAGGGCCTGGCTGGATGGCGTCATGCTTTGTTTGGTGAAGACTATAACGAAGATGACGATCCGGAAAAGACTGGCGCTGAGACTTGGAAGCAGATTAAAGAGAAAGCTTCTCAGATGCTTCCTTCTGGCTTAACTGGCGCTATCGTTGGCGCTGGTGGTGGAGCCATGTCAGGAGGTATCCTTGGTACCCTTGTTGGTGGTCCTATTGGTGGTGCTCTGCTTGGCTTTGCTGGCGGTATTGCATCCAGATCCGATAAGTTTAAGAATTGGCTGTTTGGACCTGAAGACGAAGAAGGTAATCGTGTTGGTGGCTTAATCAATGCCGATACCCAGAAGTTCTTTAAGGAGCATGGTGCATTCTTAACTGGTGGTGCAGCACTTGGTGCTGTTAGTGGAGCAATCACTGGCGGCGGCTTACTTGGCACACTTGTTGGTGGTCCTGTTGCTGGCGCATTAATGGGCCTGGCAACTGCTACCGTTACTAAGTCCAGTATCTTCCAGAAATTCCTCTTTGGCGACGATAAACTTGGCCAGCTTGGTATTGTAACACTTGGCAAGCAGTGGATGCGCAAGATTGTGTCTAAGTCTTCTGAAGACGGCGGAGTGGATGGATCTAAACTGCTTGGTATGGCCGGTATAGGCACCGCTGCTGGTGGCTTACTTGGTACTCTTGTTGGTGGTCCTATTCTTGGCGCATCTATGGGCTTAGGTACTGCAATTCTTGCTCAGAAGGATAACTTCCATTCTTGGCTGTTTGGCGAGGACGATCCTGAGACTGGTGCTCATCGTGAAGGTATCTTTGGCCAGTTCAAGAATGTTCTGAAAGTTTCTGTCTTTGATCCTATGAAGCATCGTATGGAAGAAACCGTTCAAGATGCAAAGAACTTCCTCTACTACGATGTGCTGGCTAAGTTCAATCTTGCCATTGAGCCTATCGGTAATGCAATTGCCGATGTAGTAGGTAACGTTACTGGTGCTATTTGGGATACAACTAAGAGTGTCGGTAAGTTCATTAAGGAAGACTTCCTTGGTGGAATGGTTGATGCTACTAGGAATATTCTTACTCCTGTTACAGAAGCTGCATCTGCAGTTGGATCTGCTATTTGGACTGCTGCAAAAACGGTTATTGCTGCTCCTGTTAATTTCCTTTATACTCTTACTAGCCCGATTATGCAGGCTGCTAAGAATGTAATTGGAACTACCGTTAAGGTTATCACCACTCCCATCGGTCTTGCAGTTAAGGGTTCTATGAAACTCTTTACTACAGCATTGGGTGGTGCTACTCATTTAATCGGTAAAGCAGTTGCTGCTCCGTTTAACCTCGTAACGAAGTCCGTTCGTTTCATCAATGATAAGATCTTCGGTACGATTGCTCATGTTGGTAACTTCGCTATTAGCATGATCGATGATGCTAAGCGTTGGCTGTGGGAGAAAGGTCCTCTTGGTTGGATTCGAGAGCGTTTTAGTAATGCTAAAGATTTCTTTGGCACTGTTAAGACAAATATGAGCGAGATGTTCGCTCCGGTCAATGATGCATTGAAGTCTGCTATCTCTTATGCTGCACATAGTGTTGCAGATCATATGAAGAAGACTTTCTCGGATTCTATCCATAGCTTCTTCCATATGATCAATCCTCTTACTTGGATTAAAGCCGGTGCTAAGCTTCTTGGCTTTGGCGGCGGTGATAAATCTAAGAAGCCGGAAGGTGGTAAGAAGGGTTATTTTGCGCAGCTTTGGGAAGATACCAAAAAGGGTCGTAAGATTCAGGACTATTCCAACCAGATCGTTCATGATGAGAATGGTAATCAGGCTGGTCGTGCTAAGTGGTTTACCAATGGCATGAGTAGAAAGAATCTTGCACCCGCTAGACAGCAAGCAAAGAATCAGCTTAAGGAAGATCGTCGTAATAACAAAGATCGTGAACGTAATCAGCGTCTGATTTCTAAGTATACGAAGAATCAGCGTGCAACTGACACTGAGGAAAATCGTTTACTTGCTGAAGCAGAAGCTGCTCGTAAGGGTGTTAAGATCGATTGGCGTGGCGATGCTATTAAGACTGAATCTGCAAAGAAGACCGAACAGTTCCAGGATAAGTCAGTTGACATTCAAGAAGATACCAATGCAACTCTGAAGCACCTTGCGGACTTCTTAATGGGTCGAACTCCTAAGAATAGTCTTTGGGATGAGCGTACTAACGTCTATAATGCAGGTAAGAAGCAAGGTAATCTCATTGGTCTTCGTGATAAAGCTTATGAGGACCAGCGTAAAGCTGTTGAAACAAACGATCAGAAGATCGACTTTGAACGCACAAGTGTTCAGGTAAAGAAAGGTCGTAAAGCTGAATCAGAAGCTCGTAGAGCTGATTACGATAAGGCATTCCAGAAGCGTGGGTTCTGGGGCGGTTTAGCTGTTGCTGATTCAAATATCCGTGGTATTTGGAAAGGTATTCGTGCTGGTCGTAAGGGTAAAGTTCTTAAGAATCAATATGCGGAGGGAACCGAAAGTGCTGAGCAGGGTGCAGCATTAACCGGCGAAGTCGGCCCTGAGGTTGTTGACGATAAAAAGGGTAATGCAACTATCGTTGGCACTAATGGCCCTGAAGTTCATGAGATGCATGGCGGTGAGCGAGTAACTCCTGCCGGTGGTCTTATTGGCATCTTCAATTCAATGCTCGGACTTCTTGGCGAAATCCGTGATGGTATTCTGCAAGGAACTCAGTCTACAGTTGAGGCGGTTCAGAAGACAACTGATGCAGTTATTAATGAGCCCGCTCCTTCTGGTGATGATTGGCAGGAAAAGGGATATGTCCCTGCAATGAATAACAACATTGCTCCTTTCCTGACAAAGCATGATGGCCCCAAGGTTGAATTCAATAAGGCAAAAGGAAAGACTGCTGAAGATCAGAAAGCTGCACATGCCGCTGAAGCTGAAAAAACCAAAGAGGATGAATTCAAATCTCAGGTTACTGAGGGTATTGATAATGTCAACGAAGGCGTTCGTGAGCATAACAGTATTTGGAATTCTATCTTCTCGAAGAAGGGTCTTATTACTGGTGCTTTGATTTTAGCAGCACCTCTTATCTTCAAAGCACTTAGAGCAATTCCTAATATTCTGAATAAGATTGGTGTTGCTATCGGCGATGCAGCAGCTCGTATTTCTGAAGATTTTAAATTTGGGCAATCTGCTCTTGGAGACGGCCGTAATACTGGAGACGTGCTTGGGGATGAACTTTCTGGTCTTGGTCGTACCGCCGAATCTCTCGGAAAAGGTGATTTTGGTGGAGCCTTCAATAATTTCGTTTATGATAAGGATGGTCAGGTATATAATGAAACTGGTGCACGCGAGAAATTACTTGCACACGGCGCTATTAATGCTCTTGATCCCATCCTGAAAAATCGTAAGCAAATTGGTACTGCACTTAAGGGTGCTGGTGGTGTTGTTAAGAATACCGGTAAAGCAGTTGTCGGTGGCGTAAAGAATATCGGTGCTAATATTGCCACCGGTATGGGTATCGGCAAGGGCTTAACTCAAGTCGTTGGAGATGACGTCGTTCAGAATATTGCAGAGATGCAAGGTGCTGAAGCTGTCGATAAGCTCGGTCTGGTTGCTCAGTCTACCGCAAATAAAGCAACCGTTAAGGTTGGTGAATTTGCTGGTAAGACTGCAGAAAAACTTGGTAAAGCGGCTGATAAAGTTGGCGTTACTAAAGTCATTGAGATTGTGAAGGGATTCTTTACATCACTTGCTACGAAGGCTGGTTCTAAGTTCGGCAAATTCTCTGCTAGTAAATTCGGAGGACTGATTTCCAAAGTTGTCGGTGGTATTAAGTCTGGCTGGGGTTGGTTGTCTGCTAAAGTCGGTAAGATTTTGTCAGGTGCTGCTGCTCTTGGCTCTACTGTCGTCGGCTTACTGGCTAAGGAATCCACCTGGGTCGTTCTTGGTGCCGTTAATGGTGCAACTGGTGCAGCGCGACTCTTCCGTACAAGTGGCTATGTTGATGCTAAGATGATTGCAATTTCTGCACTCTTCGGTGGCTTCGCTGGTACTACTGTCGGTAGTATTGTCGATTGCGTCAACGAACTTATCGTTTCCACTTTGGGAATTGATATGTTTACGGAGGCTGCTACGCTTATTTATCAAGTCATTTCCAGTGAAGATGATATGAATAAGCTGTCAAGCGCTCAGGATGAGCTCAAGAATAACTATACATCTGACGTTGATAGTAGTCTTGATGCTCAGTATGAGACAATGGTCAAGACTGGATTGCTTGATGCAAGTGTCGATAAAGAAACTTGGAAAGAGCAAGCTAGAAACGGTGAAACGGCTGCAAACATTCAGTCCTTTGCTGATTATAATGATGAAAAGAATCAGACTCTTGGTTCTACTGTGGCTAAGACAGTCAAGAATAGTTTTGTTGGTAAGGGTGCTAAAGCCATTAAGAATACTCTCTTTGGTAAGACTGAAAGCATCTATTACGATAATCAAAATGCAAACGTTGAGTATCGTAAGGGTGATGATGGTACTTACTACGCATATGACGTTAATAGTGGAAAACTTCTTAGTGAGACTGGTATCGATAGAGCTGTTTTTGAAAACGATCAGACCGGTCGTTTCCAGAGTGGAGATATCGTCAAAGAAGGACTTGTCAAGAAGACTATTACGGCAGTCAAAGACCTTCCCGGTAATATTGCAAATGGAGCTCGTAACGTAAAGAATGGCGTTGTGAATGGTGCTAAGGTTATTGGATCTAAACTTAGCGCAAGTGCTGCAAGCTTTACTCAGTGGACAAAGGACGTCGATCAGTGGTGGAAAGACAAAGATAAAGAATTTACTCAGTGGACTTCTAAGCAGTATGAGGGTTTCCGTGAAGGTTGTAAGGTCATGGGAGATAAATTCTCTGATAGTGCTAAGAGCCTTGGTACTTTCCTTAAGTCTATTCCTGGTAAATTCTCTAAAGTATTTTCAAACGCTGGTGCTAAGGTTGGAGAACTTGTAGACAGTGCAAAGACTCAGCTCGCCACTGCTATTAAGACGAATGGTGAACTTTCGCATGCTGCCTTTAGTGGTAACTCTGATAAATTTAAGTCAGCTGGAAGCAAGATCGATGATAACCAGCCGATTGCAAAAGCATTGGTCGGCGTCAACAAATTCTTCATGAGTCCGATTAGCGGTGTTACGTCGTTCATTGCAAATGCTGTTAAGTCCATTGGGACCGTCCTTAATGCTGGAAAAGATATTGGTAAGGATGCAGTTACTTATGCAAAAAAGCTCGCTACATATACTGACAGCAATAAGGCGATGAGTGGATTCTTCAGTGAGAAGATGTCCGGTTCTGATAAGAATCCTGCCGTTAAACTCGTCCAGGCTGGCGTGCAATTCATCATGAATATGTACGTTGGTATCATGAGAGCTGTGACAGGTATTGTCAACAAGGTCAAGGGTATTGCTGGAGGCGTCTTTAGTTGGATTAAGGGCGTCTTTACTGGTGAAGATGATTCCAGTGGTGGAAACGGTAATAAAGTTGTCAATTTCGATACTTCGAAATTTGCTAACATGAGCGAAGCTGATATTAAAGCTGCACTGGATGAAGCTAGTAAGATTGCTCCAGGTACTGGCAAGGGTGGACGTGGCGGAATGCCTTCCACTTTGAATGGCGGTACTTACTTCGCACAGACTGATTCTCGCTGGGCTAATAACAGTTATGCTGAAGCAAATGGTAGAGATGCTGGCGCTAAGATGAGTGATTCTGGCTGTGGTCCTACGGCTATGGCTATGGCACTTACTGATGCTACTGGTAGAGGTACTGATCCCACATCTTTGGCTCGTCTCGCTCAGAAGACCGGTGATCGTGACGATACTGGTACGAATGCAAACTTCGTCAAGAATGCTGCAAGCGCTTATGGTGTATCTTCGGATGAATCCATGAATCCGTCTGCAAGTACGATTGTCGATAAGCTTCGTAATACAGGAAATCCAGTTGTCTTGCTTGGTCAGAACGCAACTGGTGCTGGTCCGTATACTTCTTCTGGTCACTATCTCGTTGCCGAGGGCCTCGATAATGGCGGTAACGTTGTTGTGAACGATCCTCGTGGTCCTGAATATTCTGGTTCTGTGTCTCCGTCGAAACTTGCTGGATATACTTCTTCCGCGTGGTCCTTTGGCGGACGTGGAGATAAAGTTTATCGCATGTATCCGACTCTTGGTGGATATGGTAATCGTGAGAAATGGATTAATATCGTTGCTGAAGTTAAACAGCAAATTGCTGCAAGTAAACTCGGATATAGTCAAGGTGGAACCGTTAATGTTACAATTGGCGGAAAGACACTTAGCGTTCGTCGTGATTGTTCTGGTTTCGTTACTGCATGTTTGGCATTCTATGGAAACGTGCCGTATAGCACAACAAGTCTTCGTTCTGATACTTATGCCAAGGGCAATAGCAGCTTGCTGAAAGACAGTAACTTTACGATGGAGAAGTTTAAGAGCTTCAATGATCTTCGTAAGGGCGATATTATTGCAAAGAGCGGCCATGTCGAAATCTTTGCAGCTAACGTTGATGGAAAGACTTACGTCTATAACGTTGGATCAGATTCTTCTGCAAATGATCCATATGCAACCATTCATTCTTACGAAGAGAATCAATACACTACAGTGTGGAGAGTTGGTGCTCCCGGTAACGGTGCCGTCAAGGCTCCGAATCATGACGTTCAGGTTGATAAGAATTATAATGGTTCACCTACAACTGCTAGTGTGAACTCTGATAGTTCTTCGAAGTCTAGTAGTTTCTTGAGTAAAATTACCGGAGCATTTTCTTCTGTCGGAAATGCGCTATTCGAAGCTGCACTCACTGGTAAATCTCCGGATTGGGCTCAGGTTGTTGATGACTACAATAAAGACTATAATGGTAGTGATGATGAGGATAGTTACGATGATTATTCTGATTATGACGATGATTATAGTTATGACGACGATAGTGGTGCTGCTGAAGTTTCGTCTGATAAGGGCATGACGACTGTTGGTGGTAGTGCTGTTCAGAGTAAGATTTGGAAATACCTTAGAAACCAGATTCATCTTAGCAAGTATGGTACTGCTGGCTTGATGGGCGCATGGACAGCTGAATCCGGCCTTCGTGCAAATAACCTTGAGGATCAATTCCAGAATAAATCGAAATATCCTAACTACGGTGGTAGTGATAAGGCGTATACTAACATAGTCGATAGTACAGGCAGATGGCCTGATTCTGCTAGTGACCACGTTGGTTATGGCCTTGCTCAGTGGACTGGCGCTAATGGAAATAAAACCAGTGGTAATCGTAAACACCGTCTTCTTGAATTTGCTAAAAAACAGAATGCATCCATCGGTAATCTTGATATGCAGTTGGCATTTTCTAAGGATGAGCTTACACATGCTCCGTATCTTACTGCATTGCAACATCTCCGTGAAGCAACGACTGTCCAGCAAGGTACCGCTGCAGCTCTTGGCGATTATGAAATGCCTGGTATTAAGCAGGCCAATGCTTATGAAAGTAGGCGTTGGTATCCGCCTCGTTTGAAATTTGCCCAGGAAATCTTTAAGAAATTTGGTAATGAGCGTCGTGCCGGCTACGGCGGGCGTGGTGCCGTATCTGATGCTATTGGTGATGCTCTCGTAAATTATTACGATGAAAATGCACCTAAGGCATATAAGAAACTTACTGGTCATAATGCTCCCGCAATTGATCGTAAGGCAATTCGTGAGCAGGAGGCTAAGCGTAAAGCTGATGAAGCTGAAGCAAAGCGTCGTGCGTCTCTGTCTGCATCTGAGCTGTTTGCTGAAGATGTAGTTGCACCTATTCTCTCTGGTCTTATGCATCAGGGTCTTGCTGCCGGTAAGAACTATATTGATACTCACGTTAATACAACTGGTGTCGATGGCGTTGCTGGCGCATCTAAGCGGGCTCCTGCTAATAAGAGAGGTAAAGGTGGGCGTGGCATCTTTGGTGATATGTCTCTTGCTGATATTTTCGGCCAGGATACTCTGGATCAAGTCAGTGCAATGAGCAAGGACATGTTCATTGACGTTGCATCTGATGTTGTGAGAGACAATCGTGGTGATATCGATCAGACGATTGCCGATGGAACTACTAAAGCAACCGAAGTTAGCAATAGTGCGGCTGCTAAGTTGGATGAGATGTTCCCCGGTATGGGCTTAGGTGATTCTCTCAAGCAGAATGTCTCCGCAGCTATTACTGAGAATATGCCGACTATCAAGTCTACTCTTGATAATGTGGCTGCACATGAGAAGACCGAGACTACAACTCGTAATCTGTATCAGGAGTATATGGATGCTTATAATAAGCAGGATTGGGCAACTATCTATTCGATGGCTACAAACCCGAATTTGATTGCTACCGGTTCTTCTAGCGCATCCAATGCTACTATTCAGCAGACTACTCCTCAGGCTGCAGCAGATACAACTACGGTACAGCCTCAGACTGCAGCTGCTGATACTGGCGCAACTCTCAATAATAATATTAATTATACGAACCCTGTTACTCCTGCAAGCGATACGGTTGCAGAAGAAGTCCAGAATGCTACTGCTACAACTGGTACTCTTTATACAACTACTTCGACTCCGGCGAACGTGGAAGTTGTTAACCAGTATCAGAATGCCGGTGGTAGTTCGACTGAGACAACTTCTCAGATCGTAACTCTGATTGGTAAGGTAGTTGATATCCTCGGTAATATCAATACGAATACGAATAACCTTGGTGAGCTGGATGACATCAAGAAGGGTATTGAGAATATCCATATTCCTACTCTTCCTACCGGTGGCTCTGGTGGCAGAGGTGAAAGTACTTCAACGAATAATTCAAAACCTTCGGTGAAGATTCCGTTCAAATCAAATGGCGGTTTTGGTAACGACGGCGTTTCAAATGCAGAACTTACTGCACGCAGAATTGCTTTTGGTATTTAACCGCTAGAAAACAAAATGGTAAGGAAAACTCTAACTTTATGAGGAGTTTTCCTTACCATTTATTTCCGTATTGAAAGATGAGGTGGATTTATCACATGGCATTTGAAAAAGGCATGAAAGTTACTTGTAGTGCGGAACGAGATTACAACGGTGTCCATCTCGCTAGTTTCGTAAGAAGTAACACATATGAAGTTATGCAGGTTAATGGTGACCGAGTTGTCATTGGCCGTAATGGTGTTGTGACTGCTGCGGTCCCAGCTTCTTCCCTAAATAATCCTGCTGCTGCTCAAGTTCAGACAAAAGCAGATTCACCTGTAATTTCTGGTACTGCATCAAGTCAGAATACATCAACTCTTGGTAATAGTGGTAACTTTGCACAGAATTATCTTACTAGTCTTGCAAGAGGGTTTGATGCACAGATCACAAGTATGATCGATAACTACGGTGAAGATGTTACCAAGTATTCTATGAGACTATTTGGCATTCCTCATCAGTTCACTCAGTATTGTGATTATCGCACGTATTCTGTCGCGCAGAAGCCTAAGTATCAACTTATCGGTAGAACTTTCCTTGAGAATATCATGCTGGAAGCTCCTGTCGTTAGTATCTTACCGGGTAAACCTGTATACCTTCCTGCAAAGAAAGGTGCTCAGAAGGAAGGGACTACAACTGCTTTCATCTCAGCAGCTAATGAGGCAATGGAGCCAGCACTTCGTGTTAATAAAGATGACAAAGTAAGTGATAAAGTTCGATACTATGATTTCCAGCAGGACTATACTAACTATATGCGATATGTAAATATCATGTGCCAGGTTGCTGCGGCATTCCTCGATCTTGATACTGCAAACATTGATGGTAGCACAGCTCTCACAACCTATATGTGGGAAAACTATCGTTGGACTGCTGATAAATATTCAACTGCATCAAGCAATGTCTTCAATGCATTGAAAAATAAGGCATCGAATACCATAAATAAATTGGCTGCCGGTATTACAGGCTTTCTTGGACTTGGTGGTACTAAAATTACAGCAATCGATCAGAAGATGACTGCAGATAATGATGGTAGTGTCGTTGAGAATCTTGAGTATCTTCTTACTCAGATGAATTTTGTTCAGTTCTATGTAGATTCTACATCTAGTTCTAGCGAAAATTCAAGCAATAGAACTTCGACATCAAAACTGCAAGGCATTTTTGATTCTGCAAATGACGTCATGAAAGAATTTGCGTTCATTGCAAATAGTGGTGGCATTGATCAGACTCAATTTACTGAACTTACTGGTGGTGCTGCTGGTGCTCTTGGATCGATGTTAAATGATTCCAATAGTTACGTTGGCGGTATGATTGGAAGACTTCTTGGATCTGCTGGTAATGTCATTCGTGGTAACACGATGATTTTCCCTGAGATTTATCAGTCATCTGAGTATAGTAAGTCTTATGATCTTACAATTGATCTGCGTAGTCCTTATGGTAATAAGATGAGCTTTTATCTCAATATCCTTGTGCCGCTTTTCCATTTGATGTGCCTTGCTCTTCCGAAGCAGGAAACGGCAAATACCTATGGCGCACCGTTTATTGTGAAAGCTTATTATCCTGGCGTCTTCTCTTGTAACTTGGGTATCGTCGAAAGTCTTAGCATTAGTCGTTCGCCTAACTCTGATTGGTCAGTTGACGGCTACCCTATGGAGATTCGTGTCCAGTTGCAGATTAAGGATCTTTATTCTGATCTTACAATGACGCCTGCCGGCTCTGCATTACTTTTCATGGCAAATTCAAGCTTAATTGAATTTATTGCGACGAACTGTGGTGTTAACTTGATTACACCGCAGCTTTCTAATCGTGTCAAGTACGTTACTGCAATCGTAGCTTCTACTGCTAAGAATGCAAAGAAGAACGTTGAGAATGCAGTCGTTGATAGCTTTGAAAGCATGATCGCATCGTTTACACGTGTATAATTTTTATGAAGAAGATTGAACGAGAATATCAGGAATTATATGGTAGAATTCCCAAAGATAAAGACGCTCGATTTGAGTATATGCTTAGCGAGCTAGAACTTAAGCCTCAAAGGAATAAGATCCTTGATCGGATCTATCACATTAGAAATATTCATTGGAATGATTTAGATTTTGTAATCTATTTAGTTCCAACGGCAACTCCTAGACCTCGGTTCTCTTCTGTGTCAAATACATTTTATGTATCGGGTGCCAAAGTAAATCGAGATATCTTTAAAGAGTTTGCTAAGAAAAATAATTTACCTCATATCGTTACCCAATGTAAGTTTGAATGTGTATCATATTTGCCTATTCCGAGATCTATGCGTAAAGCAGATATTGTGCTAGCAGAACTTGGTTGGATTCGGCCTATAACAAAACCTGATTGGGATAATCTCGGGAAGACATATTCTGATATGATTCAATCGACTTTATTAGAAGATGATTCTTTAATCATTGAAGGTACTAGTAAGAAGTACTATTCTTTAAAACCTCGGATAGAAATTCATATAGAATGGGCAGACGAGCACGATTGCCCATATAACTACAATAAATTACGAAAGAAGGGTTAATATATGGCTACTCAGCAGATGTTTGGGTATTTCGATGGTCAGTATTATATGATCGACGAATCCCCTAATATCGTAGTTCCTGAAGGTGCTAACTACAAGAAGTCTGGCATTCAGGTAACGAAGAATCCGAATAATGAGTATGAAGTCGACATGTATTGCTATCATTCTGATCTGACTACGGATCGGAATAGTGAGCGTGTTGCTTTCATGAAGGAATTTATCATCAATGAAAAAATCAAGAGCATCGTTGGCGTTAACACTGACTTTCTGCTTACTGCTGATTATGAGCTCTTCAATAAGGATGGAAAATGCATTGCTAATGGCGCTCTTTCCACTCTTGCGAAGAGTTGCAATGGTATTATTCTCGATCCTGTTGATAGCGAGAATAATCTGATGCATCGTCGGCTGTATGTCTTTGACGGTCGCATTGAAATCCCTATTCCGAATATTGCTAAGTACGGTATTAAGAATTGCTACCAGCAGTATCCGTATACTCTGCGGATTAACTCTGTGAAAGCAACTACTACTTATGGTACCGATACTTACATGATTGGTTTGGATGAACAGGTTGCGCATGCAAATGATATCGATCATCGTTATCACAATGCGCAGTATAATCTGTATCATCATATGTGTGATTGCCGTAATGAAATCACTCATAACAACTATACTTCTCGTTTCCTGTCAAATGCTAAGATCGGTACTAACATCATTGACGCTATGGCTGTTCCTGTAACTCTGGAAGCTCCTGCTGATTACACTGAAGTTGTGATGGCAGATGTTCCTTGCGCTACGAAGGATAACAGCTATACTGTCAAGATTGATGGTAAGGCTGATCAGATTGTGCTGAACGTGGAAGTTGTTGTTGATAACTTTAATACCGTTTATGATATCGATGATATCAAGAAGCTTGTAGAAGCAAACGGCGGAAGTATGGGTGGTGGCGATAATACGAGTACTGATAAGCCGTATGGCGGTTGCAAGTGTGATTGCTGTACAAAGAATAATGGATCTGGTTCTGATACTGGTGACACTGATCCGACTCCTGATCCGGGTACTGGTGATTCGGGTAAGAAGGATGATGTAAGTGGCAGCGGTGATACCACTGACCCTGGTAAGGACAATACCGGCGACGGTGATCAGACTGGTGAAACTCCCAATCCTGATACCGTAGATACTGGTACAACTACTGATCAGAATGAAAACGAAGGTGATTAAATATGATCTATGATTCTATTTTAGAGGCATCTTCGTCTGATCTCATTTCGGTATCTGAAGCAGCTACGCTAATTGGGATGGTATCAGAAAAGAAAGATCTTGATTTCCCTGCTGGTGAAATTACCATGTTTGGTAAGAAAACTAAACTTAAGAGGATTAGCGCATATTATAACGACGGTATGACTGAGGCAGATGCAAAGAAATACATGTCTAAGCTCAATTCTAGTATCAAATCAATTGAAAAGAGCGTGCTTAATTATGTGAAAGCAAACATCAAAGACTTTGCTGACTATGATTCGACGCTTACAGATGTTGAAGATACTTCTGGTCTGGCTTCTCATGTAAAACCTGATTACGTCATCGCATCTGAAGACAACGTTGTTTTGATGTGTACTTGCAAGTGGGATACTGAGCACGGTATTGGCATTCAGTTCATTCCTAGCATTAAAGTTGGTCCTCAGGATAATTTCTTGTAAATAAATTTATGGTGATGCTTGATATGATGCATTAGTTAATAATGCTCTATCAAACATCACCATAAAATTTAAGCATATAACGCTTTAAGAAAGGGGCTTAAAATAAAATGTCTAATTATCTTACCGAAGCTGCAAAATATACTGATACGATCATGGATTCCGTTAAATCAATTCTTGACAAAAATGATATTACTTATAAAGAAATTGATCCAATGAATCTGATCGTATCATCTACCGAAGATCATTCTATTAACTCTGATGAAATTCGAGCATTAACTTCTGAAAGCGCTGGTTGCGACGTATCAATTTTTGATGCACTAATTGATATTGTGGATGTGAATGATAAAGTTTACATCCGACAGATTTTAAAGTAAAATGACAGGCATAAGGAATAACACTGATTCCTTATGCCTGTCATATTTTATGTGTTTATTAGTACTTGCCGTTGATGTAGTCGTGAGCCATTTCCTTTACTGTCTGAAGATTGAAGTCTTCGAGCTTGAGTGCTTTAAGCATAGCCAGTTTAGTATACTCATGGACAGCCTCAGTGAAAATAGCGGACGGGTCAGCGCCATCCATCTTTTCGGCTTTATTCATCATGACGGCCTCAAAGAGCGAAGGCTGATATACATTCGGCTGCCTTGCGGACTTAAAGTTTGTGATCTTAGCCATAGCTGATTCCATGGAAGCATCATCCATAACTTTATCATCAGCTGCCAAAGTATCCTGGATATCAGTCTTATACTGAGTCTCCGCAGCAGCTTTCTGCTTTTCGTCATTGATGGCGTTTGCTACATTGTTCTGGATGATTTCACTGATCTCATCCCCACTGAGTTTACCAGTAATAGCCGAGACTGTATCATCCATGCCATTGGGGTCGTAATTAAGAGAAGTAACATCGATATGACCGATATTCTTTTTCTTAAACGACAGTGACTTGGAGCAAGCCTTTTCAGCTTCTGTCACGATGGTTTTCAGAACTCCTGAATTAGTACGCTTCAGTGCCTCACGGACATAATATTCCGTCGGTTTACCGTCAGTGCGCTTAGCAAGGAAGTTGTGAATTTCGCCACCGACTGCTGCAGAAGAAAGATTCTTGTCAGGGTCGTTGTAAGGCAGAGCATTCTGATAGATCTTGCCGAGCACTGTATCGATACAAACGGACTTATTGTCCTCAGCAGCTTTAGCTGCCATTGCATTCTGATGAGTAGGACTAGCTTTAAAGGCAGCCATGCTGTCAAGCTTTTCCTTTGCATCTTTTTTGGCCTGAATGAAGTCGAGAACTTTAGCTTCCCGCTCATCTAATCCAGCAGTATCCAGTTTTGCCTGAATTGCAGAATTCATAATTCATAGCCACCTTTCTTATATATTAAAAGTATTTAAATGTCAGAAACTTAACTTAATGTTTTTACGACCTCAACGTTAAGGTTGATATCATCCGTGGAGACGACCAGGACTTCCGGTACGTACTGACGGAGCTCATCTTTCGTAAGATCATTCAAATCGCTGACTTTCATACAGACGGTCTGATATCTCGGGTCGTAATTATTGATACCTGTAAATCTCAGATGATGGACGGAAGCAAAGTTATTTTCAATTGCTTTAATCATATTAGAGATATACAGATCGTTCGTACCGGAAGAGTTAACCTTTTCGACGAATTCTTTGATGAAGTTCTTGATCTCAGTAGCAACGCTAGTTGCAGTAACACCATCAACCAGTTTAACATCATACGAAATGCTGATATTAACGCGGTCGATGAGTTCTTGATCGTCACCAATGTAGTAGTTATTACTACGACCGTAGGTGTTATAGAACTTCACATCCAAGTTTGTGTTGTTACGAAGTCTCGGGTTGGTTTCTTCCAGATAACGATAATTATCGGTAACACGAGTAATGAATGTATCGAAGGTATCTGCGTTATTCACCATATCTGCTTTCACCATAGGAAGCAGAGAGAAGTTGCACAGCAAGCAATCTTCAGTACCATCATTATTCAAAGAACCGCGAGTGAATGTCACAGTACTACGCATCATATTCAGAGGCTCAATGAAGGTAAGACCTTCTTCAGTCGTAGAATAAATATTGACGATGGAGTACTGATCAATATCACCACCGGTGGTGGGATTACCCTTATCATCAACTGGACGATAGTAGTCGAAGAACTTCGGCTGAACGTCGCCTCTGCCATCTCTCCAGCAGATGTAGATATTGATCTTACATGCTTCAATTGGAACGAAGCTTGCAGTATTATTGGTACCAGTTACCAGGTTCATAACTGCAAATGTTTTATTGATCGTCACGTAGTTATTTGTAATAACCTTATTGGCGAATGTGACCATAGAAGAGTCAGCAGCATCAACTTCTGTCGGGAAGAGTTCCAGATAGCCAACAACCGTCTTATTATCGTAGAACTCAGCAAAGACACGAACGTCATTCAGCTTACCAGTATTGGTATTCTTATAGCCGTTCATGGTATAGACATAACCATCAGGAAGCTCAATAGACGGGATGATACTAAGAGACAGATCAAAGCTACGATTCTCTTCGATTCGACGATTCAGCTTCAGTTTAGAAGTAATAAACTGAGAAGCAATCTCATCATTTGCACTGACGTATTCCAAGGTAGTAATCTGATTCTGGATGTTCTTGTAAAGACCAACCAGATTCGGATTCTTACTCATAGAGATTAGGAACGGATTAGTGTAAATGAACTGATAGCCTGCTTTCTTCTCCAGTTTACCGGAGAGGATATCAGGACGAATGTCTTCGAAGTCGATACGACCTTCCAGTTTATTACCATCCCAATCATAACGAGAATAACCATTGGTATCTTCTACGTAGTACTGACCGACATTGTGCATGTTATACATGGAGATATCTTTTGCGTATTTTTCGTAGCCGATGTATTCATCGTTAACGATATCACCGTTCTCATCACAGCGATAGTATACCTGCTTTGAAATAGTATTCAAAATGACGGTTTCGGATTCAATCAGACTGGTGAGTGTATCAGTGCTGATATCACCATCAATCTTTTCACCGTCTGCACTGTAATGAGTACCATCGGACAGATAGTAAGTGCCATCGATATCAACGTAATGCTTTATCGTGATAGTCTCAGTACGATAACGGATCGTCTTCTGTACCAGGGACAGCATCTGGATAAGACCATTCTCTTTGGTCATATCGTCATCCGTATATTCAGCATAGCTGATGATGTTACCGTTCGTATCATATTGACGCCACATACCGTCATCGGCCTTCATGAAGAAGTGGTCTACGTGGCGATCTTCATCTGTACCGACGAAGTGCTCCCATACATTATCAGTGAACCAAATCTCTCCAGTCTCATAACGATCCTTGAAAAGATGATCGACGATAGTCTTATCATAAGACATGTATCGAGGAAGCATGCGAACACTATTTCTGCTATCGCCGTCATAAACGAAGAGGTGACCAGGATTCAGAGTATAGACGTTATTATTTTCAGCAAGGTCAAACTCATTACCGTTGATATTCAGATACAGCGTATTTGTGGGATAGATGAAGTCGTCTCGTTTAATCAGCAAGAAGGCTGAGAAGAGACGCTCCGTAATATCATCACGACGCTTCAGAACGAAGATTTCGTTGTCGTAACGATACTTGTAGTTGTAGAAGTAAGTACTGATATCACTCTCAGTGGAAAGCTCAGTAGCGGTAGAGAATGCTTCAACTGTCAGGGCTTGAAGTGCATCCAAAGACAGTTTACCAGCACCACCAGCACAAGGTGAGACAACCTTACCAGCAATGATCATCTTTTCATTGTAATCAAAGCGTTCGTTGTTCATCTGGAAGCCGACGTTTTTACCGTTGTATTCCTCGAAGTTACCATCAGCGCCTTTTGTGGTATAAGTGATAACTTTGATATCGGAGTTGAAGTCAGGCTGGAAGTAACCATCCTTAGCGGAGAAAGTAATTTCCAGAGTCTGATCATCCTTCAAACGATAATAGCAGAATGGAGACTTCGTTGGAAGCGAGAATTTAACACGTTTTTCCAGTGCAGTATAATCGCTGTCTGTAGGAGCCTTATAGAAGATATCAAAACCGTCAAGAGTATCAGTGAATTCGAATTCCAGGACCGGGTAGTTGATCTTCGTGTTCGTGATGATAGATTCATGCATTTCAGTGCGTTCTACCTGATGACAGGTAACTTCCAGCATTAGTAATCCATTACCAACTTTACGGAGTTTCAGATACGGGTTCGTGATATCAGAAATTGTATTCTTGATGCTCATATCATACTTGGCACTATAGATGTATTCTGCTTCATAAGTGCCGGTATTATTTTTCTTCTTCTCTTCAATGATGATATCGTAGTCGAGAGTGAAAGGAATATCTTCGACGGTAATCACAGTTTCTTTTGCAATATAGAAAGTACGAGTACCGTTTGCGCTATTTTCGCTACCATAGTCATGGATATCGGACTGCTGTAAGAGAAGAACGAATGTACATTCACCAGCTCTCGCAAATGAGTTATCAAGCTGATGGATTGCAGCATGGGAATAAATTGATTCAGGAATAACTGCTTTATTAGGGAAAGCTTCGTTAATCAGAACAGATGCAGTATTCATTGCATCTTCAATAGCGTTGGCGTCCTGTTCCAAAGTGAAACCAAGTTCACCAACATTTAGTCCTGCAAGAGTCGCTTCACCGAAGTATTTTTCTCCCAGTGTAGTTAAAGCAGTATTTTTAATGGCATAGCCATCGGTATAGTCACGATCAACAACGATCTTTTCGACCGTAGACACTTTAGCCATGGGATTTCTCCTTTCCTATTATTTTGCTTTATGGAAGCGGAGTTTAAAGGTATAAGGAAGAGCATTCTCTTTATTATTTGCTCGGAAAGTTTCAATGAATGGAGTTCCTGCCCAGGTATATCCAGTACCAAGAACAGATTCCTGATAGCTTCTGATATATTCCCAGTTACGATTCCATCCATGCGTATTGAACTCAACGAGAGACAGAGGGTTGAAGTCTTCCTTCCAAGAGTATTTGTAGCTGATAGTATATTCAGGGTTACTGATTCTCTGACTATCATCGAATGCTAAAGCGGAAGAAGGAGTCTTCGTAGGAAATACTCCATAGTATTTACTCCAAAAGATAATAGTTTCACCATCTTCTGCAGTAAGAATATAGTAAAGACATGTTGGATAGTCAAGGACTTTATTTTTGACGTAGTTAATATCAGGCCAAACCTTACCACGATAAACATGGCTGATGTAGTCAGTCCATAGTTTATGGAGATGATAAACATGAAGATATTTATCATCCGTGTATTTGATATTAATTTCACCAGCAGCTTTACTCTTAATATTATTTCTTCCATAAGAAATCTTATGACCAGTCAGAGCATCACCATAGGAATCATCTTCCACGTACTCATCAGCAGTCTCAAATGATTTTGCCTTATTGGATAAGAACATCATGAATTCATGATCATATCCAGCTTTACTTTGAGTAAGTTCACGAAGAAGTTCAGGGCAATGTTGTAATGCATAATAGTATTCTGACAGATTCTTCAGATCGTCAGCTAATACAGGAGATGCGTTTGCACCAGTTGAACTATCCGCATAGATATGGCAGTCAGGACGTACGAAGAATACATGACCGAATGCTTTTGTTAAACCATCATTTGGATTCTGAATTTTGTATCGGTTGTAGTATTTCGTATACTGACGGAAAAGTTGCTGAGGATCCATAAGATCAAGATTGACTGATCTACGAATCTCAGGCATATCTACGTAGTTCTTAGGATCGTCAACATCCGTACCAGTATAATAATCATAACGATAGATACTGAAGTTATATGCATTACCTTTTGAGTTTTTACTTGGAGTCGGTGATGCTTTCAATTTAGGCCATACGCCGATTTTGTTTCCTTTTTCATCGACAATTTTTGTCTGTACAACTTCAGGAGCGCTACGGTCAAGATTATCAATTTGCTTCGCAGTCATCTGATATTTCAAATCACCATAACGAAGCATATTCATTACCTTGTAATAGTCGCTCGACTGAATTTCAGTATAGGTGTACCTGTAATCACTACCAGTAGATGCATTGTATCGCTTGTCAAGCCACATGACTTTACTGTCGCCGCCTGAACTAGCACCAGTGAATAATCCTTTGATGTAAGAACCAAGTTTATTCAGAAGGGTAGTAGCAGCACCGGAGAGCAACGTCATACCGATATTCATGAGACCGTTGGCGAGAGTTTTACCAGCGTTTGAGCTCATGAATGAGTTGACTTTTTCACCAACTGTAGTTAGACCTTTTGTGATATTGCCGAGTAAACTAAATGTAGCAATACCGTATTCGTCAGCATCGCCGACGATCTTTTGTGGTTTCAATGCATTGGTATTGAATTTAGCCAAAGTTTCGGCTTCAACTGTAGCAATTGGTTTACCTCGTAAACCAAGAACAACGTAATTGTCCGGATAGTTTTGACCACCGATCTGTAAGACATCATACAGGTTGTTTTGTACAAAAGAGGCAAGGTGAACACCATTTACATCTTTAGATGCGGAGGTACTCACCTTGTCACCGACCTTGATATCCATACGAAGTCGTCACTCCTTTCTTTATTCAATTCTAGGTTATCCTCGTAATTGCTTACCCTATTGTTTTTTGGTAGTATTCCTACTAAGCCTATAGAAAGTACATGTATTTAACGTCATAAATAGTTTTTCCAGGAAAGGAAGTGATAGATTATGGCCAAACATGGCAAGCCTAAAAAGCTTAAAACTCGTAACAAGATGCTGATTATCTGTTGCTCGATGGTCATCATCTATACGATCGTTGATATGGTTCTTGGCTTTATAGGCCTTTCTACTGGTAGTCAGATTCAGCTTGATAGTACGCTTACTTCGGAAGTCTTTGGATTTGCGAAGTGGGTTATTACAACTGGTGCTGGTATTACCGTAGCAAAGACTCTTAAAGGCGAGACGAATAGTGACGAAACTGAAGAACCCTATCCTGATGAAGAATCCGACTAAAATATAAATTTCTTAAGAAATGAGAGGTACATAGCTATGACTAATTCTCTGCAGATCGCAATTCTCGAAGCCGCTCATGATGGTGTTCTTAACAATCATGAGGCAATTGATCTGATCAACCAGACCTATGAGAAGCCTGTTATGGAAGGCATGAACCTGGATGCTCGTGCTGAGTACAAAGAGCGTACAAAGGCTGCCAAGGAACTGGTTAAGAAGTATAAGCAGTGCAAGAAGGACAACAAGCTGGACGAGGCAGATAAGTGCCTGGATAAGGCTATCAAGATTCTGGAAGATCTGGATGATTCTCTGAAGGAGTACAAGGATGCTTCTAGTTTCGGTAGCTTCTTCTTCGGCCTGTATGCGCCCACTATTAAGGATTTCATTCCCATCTATGGCTACGCTACTCAGGTTATCAACGAGATCAAAGTTATCTTTAATGCTATCGGTAAGGCTGTTAAGGGCAAGAGCCTGAGCATGGGTGATTTCAACATGTATATCAGTCGCCTTCAGCAGTACAATAAGCAGTTCATCCAGACTCTGAAGTCTAAAAAGGTTGAGCTGAAGAAGTACAAGAATGCAGTTGCTAAGGAGTCCGTTGAGGATGATGTCACTCTGGATGACCTGCTGGCAGAAATGACTGATCTGGTCTGATACGGAGGTGGACATCAATGAGCATTCTTTCTGATGTCCTGATGGAAGCACTGGATAATGGCAATATGACTGCTGAAGAGGCAGCATTTGTCATGAAGGGTTATTACTCTGAAGGTGCTGTTCGTGATGCCGTTCATAATATGACTCGTGTCATGGACGCTTCCCGCGAAGATAAAGCATCCACCATCGAGCAGCTGAAATCTAATAAGGGTTTCGCTGACGCTGAAAAAAATGTAAAGTCTTACTGCGCTAAAGCATATAAGACTATGATGAAGTATAGCAGAACTATTGCTATCAAAGACAATGCCAATGGTAAGGCTGACATGCAGAATCTTATCAATGGTATTAATAGCGCTATGACGAAGTATAATGCAGCAAAGAAGGCAGCTGAAAAGTATGACCATGCTGATATTACTCCTGTCGTCAATAAGATTATTACTAATCTTAAGAGCGCTCAGAAGTGCTTTGCTTCTGACGGTACTCCTAATAAGGAAGCACTGAAGAAGTTAGCAAGTAATACTCGTATGGAGTATGGCAATCTTGGTGCCGTTAACGTTGATGCTAAGGCTCCGAAGCCGAAGGAAGACGTTAAGGAAAGCTCCACGATTGATTTCGATGATTCTGTTCTTACCGAGGGAGCCTTTACAAAGGCCAAGGAAGCAATCAAGAATTCTACCAATAATCTCACTAATAAGTTTAGTGATATTAAGAATAAGAAAGCTTCCGATCATGGTAAAGCAATCGGTATTAAAGACTCCGATACAGATGGAATCGTTGATAAAGTCATCTCAAAGGTTTCTATGATCCGAACTGGTGCAAGCGCTGCAATGAATCGTAAGATTAATGCACTGAAGAAGTCCAAGGATTATACTGCAACTGGTGATATCTCTGATGCTAATCACAGCCTGACTAAGTATGCATCTGATATCGGCGATGGTATTAAAGATATTAAGAGTTCTAAGAATGGTAGTAAGTACGTTGGTGGTCTTACTAAGATCATGAACTATATTAAGAATGCTGCCTCTTCTAAGAATCCTAATGATATCGAAACCTTCCGCATGAATATGATGGGTATGAGTGTTGCAGTCGTTGAAGCTTATAGCTTCGAGGCTGCTATGGCTATGATCGAAGACGATAATCCCATCATTACGGAAACCACGACAAGTGATTTGTGGGCGTCTTTCAAGGCTAAGTCCAAGCGCTTTAATTATCTTGCAACTCAGTATCAGGTTGATATATCTTCCAAGAAGATTTCTGCTGCTAAGGCTGATCTGAAGGAAATGTCCACTATCCTTACTTCAATGCGTTCTGATCTTTCAACTGCACGAAGTGATTCTAGTATTCTTGAGACTATTGGCTACAATATTCTTTGGTCTCTCGCTCTTACAATTATCATCTGTGCTCCTCTTGGCCTTTCTGGCATTGGTGCAATTTCTCTGGATGCTGGTATTGCAGCTGTCACAGCTGGCCAGAACCTGGTTCTTGCTCCTCTTAGTTGGGTTGAGTTTGCATATGATGCAATTGGCATCTGCGATGAATACCGTAGGACTGGTAATTTCAATTTCAATGCTCTGAATGTGTCTATGAATGTCATCAGCGCTAGAATTGAGATGCTTGCTATTCGTCTGGCTCGTATGAGCAATGAGCTTAGTATGCTTAGCTAAGTAAACAAAAAGCATAAAATAATCCCGCTACATCTGTTATGGTAGAAGTACAGATGTAGCGGGATTTATTTTACTTTGAAACGGATTTTGTTAATTAGATTGGTTGATAAACGGATTTTAGTTTTTTGAAATTGCATTTGTTAGTTGTCAATTTCATAAGAAATCGAAATCACTATTATTATTAGTTCGGTATCTTCTAATGATAATAGGGAAGCGCGAGCAATCCTTCACACGTCCATCTAGGACTCCAGACAGTACTAGCACTTCGCTTCTCATTCTGATAATGATATAATCGATCTGCGATCATATAGGTCTCCTGAATATATCAGATTACCAGAACGATTCTATCATAAAGGACTTACAAAGTTATCGTCTACGGCCATTTAGGTCTCTGAATCACTCCATATTGCCTAATGATGCCATAATAAATAGTTGAGCTGATGCAGTATTATCTACCAACATCAGCTCAACAAAACGTTTGCGAGAACGTCATGGACGCCAATGCGGTAATTAGATACCAGCCAGCTTGTCATCCACCTTCTGCAGAAGCTCAACACGCTCCTCTGCAGTGATAGAGCCATTCATCTCAGCTTCGTAGATACGGCACTTCATAGCGTCGGCCTTCTCTTCAACTGACTCTTCAGGCTCGGTCTCCTCCACAACTGGAGAAGAAGATTCATCCTCGGAGCTGTCGTCGGTGTCTTCCAGGCAAGCCAGCATCAGATCCTTGGTAACGTCGTCAATCTCGCCGGTTCGAGCGGCTTCGAAGATAGCGTTCTTGATTTTCATAAGATGATATCTCCTTTCAGATATTTTTAGGATAACGTATAGGATGTATTCCTACACATAATATCACGAGATTAATATAATGTAACTTCCCTCCAAAAAACATTTCCTTAAGCTTACTAGGGATTACATAGTAAAGGAGTGATTATAACTGTGAAGTATTCATTGCTTGATCAAATTGCAATGGAGAGTGAATACAACTCCATGCGTTTGAATCACTTCATGCAGTGTAATATCGATAGTTTTGCTTTTGAATCAGCAAATATTGGTTTAGATGCTGATTCAGGAGTTATTACAGAGCATGATGCTAGCATTCTTTATGAGAATGCTTTCACTGATATTGTCGATAAACTGATGGCATTTATTCAGAAGATTATTGATAATATTGCTAAATTCTTCAACGAACTGAAGATTCGTATCTTCGGTAGTGAGAAGGAAAAAGAAAAACTGAAGAAGTTAAAAGAAGCAGCAAAAGCTGCTCAGAATAAAGGCATTAAGGGTAATGCTGTTACGAAGAAAGTCAAGATCTATAAGATTAAACGTAACAAGAAAGCCCTTGATGCTTACATCAAAGAAATGAGTAAGCTTGAACGTAGAATGCTGAATCTGAAGTATGCTGCCGTGAATGACAAGATCGATACTGATAATAAAATCATCAATTATGCTGCAAACTCACAGACAAACACGACTGCGGCTACATTGATCGAGTACAACGAATTATCAAAGGCGATAGACGAATGCAATAAAAAGTATGATAAAGTTGTTAAGTCGAATGCTGAAGTTGTCGAGCTTGCGTTGAATGATGCCATTCGGTTTTCCGACAAGGATCTTGATTCTATTGGCCTTGATCTAGATGAGATTAAGAAAGGATCGGATAAGGTTCTTGCTAAATTTAAGACTGATGCAAAAGGCGTTAAGACGAAGCAGCAAGCTAATCTGATTCAGAAAGCCGTCCAAAGCATCGAAACTCGTGTTCGTAAGAGCATGAAAGAGGGTGCTGAATATCAGACACGGAATTCGACAGCAGTATATTCATTCTTTAAAGCAGCTGGGCTTATTGCTTTTGGTGGTGCTGCTATTGCTGTTGGTGACGCTCTTACAGGTGGCGCTGTATCCGATAAGGTTGGCGATCTTAAAGATAAAGCTGCTAATGTTGGTAAAAAAGTAGTTAAGGACGGTGTGGATAAATTTACTACAGGGACAGCTGCAGCATCCATTTATATGAAGAGTAAAAAAGGACCGGATATCATGAATGATCCGGTTTCTGGAGCTACACAAACTATTGAATCATGTCTTACACAATGGATCTTTACTGGAATGCCAGTAAGCGCTTCCATTCCGAAGAATGCAATGGAATATCTTAATAATTACATGATCACCGATGGAATTGATAAGATTTGGCAGCTTCCGCACTGTTTTACGACATTGAAACTGTATGATGCGATGCTCGAAAAAGATGGTGATTACATTAGTGCAAAGATAAGAGTATTCATCCAAAAACATCCAGAAATGAATTTTAAATATGAAGAGATTAGTGATGACAGTGGAATTGTAACTTCTTCTGGCATTAAGAAATTCTTCCGTTGTTATGCTACGAAAATCGCTGGGGTTAAGGATATTGCAGCATTCCTAAGAGATACACTTTCTCGAAGGGAACGCTTCAAAGAGAGCCATAAAAAGACCACTGAGAAAAAATAAGTGAGGGTTTTATATGACGGTGTCCGAATATATTACAGCTCTTACGAAAGTCAAAATTTCTAATGTAGATAGCTATGATTTGAAGAATAAATATGGACGTGATATTCCTAAAATTATTCTTCAGATTGCAGTATATGATGAGAAAGCTGTGTTCCTTGACAATGGAACTCGGATGCTTTCCGGTGATGAAATTTTGAATTTCAAGAAAGATATGAAGCTTGATGATTCAAGTTCAACGCTAGTTCCCATTGCCGATAAGGGCGATAACGATTTCGTTGTTTATGATATGAAATCTGGAAAATGGATGATCTTCAATGCTGTCGATTCGACCGTTTTCCGTAAGTCCGGTACTTTTGTTAATCTGCTATAAAATCCCCGTTAAGCGGGGGGGAGGGTGAATATTATGATCAAAGAATCTATCTTGTCAGCAATGTCTTCTGATGTCATTACAGTTCATGAGGCAGCATCTCTTCTTGATATTTATGAGCGCGGCGGACTCACCATGGATTCAAAATATCGTATGGATATCTATGAGTATTTTAAGAATGCTTCTGTTGATAAAGCCTGGCTTAAGTTTGAAGCTTATGAAAGTAGTGTGCTTAATAAGAAGAGCAATCCTGACGTTAAGTATGACGAACGTACTGAAGAGTATGCTAAGAAGTTTATTGCAGAATGTGATGCAATTCGCAAGAAATTAATTTCTCAGAAAAAGAAACTTCTTGCAAAAGTGAAGTCTGATAAAAATGCATTTATTGATGATATTAATCTGACTGATGCTGATTTTAATTCAGAACTTCCCGATGATGCTACGTTTGGTGGAGATTGTGGTCAGACATTGAAACTTGCAATATCATCTGCAGAAAGTTTTGGTACACTTCTTTTGAAGTATACTCCTGGTGGCTGCAAGAAACTTACACGTAAATGTGTAGATTATGCACGTTCTTGTATGTATGATATTGATGACATGTGCTATGTCATTCTTGAGTTCATTCGTTCTGGTGAAAAGAATCTGCCCGATCCTGATAAAAACACTTGGCGTAATGACAAAGAACCCGAATACAAATTTGAGTTCTAAGAAAAAAATAAAGAGAACGAGATAATCCAATACGGATATCTCGTTCTCTTTACAGCTCATAGGTCTGGAGCTTGATTTTATCTTTTTGTACACCACAGTCTTTCTCAAGAAGGTTGTAGTGTATATAGATTCCTTTTGTCAAAGGAAGATATGGAGTTAAGGTATTTCTCAGATAATCGATGTCAGTGCCTTCCGATCCATCATTATCGGCGTATATGTGATATACTACGTTATCGCCAATGAATCCTTTATGCATCATTTCTTTCATCATATTACCGTAGAACTTACCACAGGTTGCTACATTCAAAGTATTCTCTTTAATTTGGTCAAGCCCATATGCAACTCCCATGCAATCAAATACACCTTCAGAGATATTAATTCTTATCTCATCTTCTGTGTAAAGATCAACTGCTGACGATATTGCATAATATGGTCTTGCCATATTTTCACTTTGAAGCAAAGAATATTTGAACCATCTGATTTTTGCATCTGGGTCTAAGTTACGGAATAATATCTGAGTTCCTGTACTAGTTACAAATCCAACGAAACTACTTTCCAGATATCTTGCTACTTCAGGTTTTGTAGTAATCGTATGGATATCGTTCTTCGCTAAGAATGCTCTCAGTGAAGTAATTACTTTGCAATCCTCTAACTCCTGCTCACTAAACTTTCGTCCAAGTCTATTTTCGATATACTCGATTTTTCTTCTATCATATTCTTTAGGAAGTTCATAATTGAATATGATAGCAGGTCGATCTGGATTCATACTTGAATTCTTATCAGAAGTTTTGGCTACTTTACTAGCGCCATTTAATAATTCCTGATCGGTGATATCAAGCATCTCAATCGTTTCTTTATCGAGAATACCTTTGGCAGGACAACGGAAGCAATTGTATAAAATTGGTAAATTGTCATTTGGTGAAATTCGGATATAAAAATGCCCTGTATTCTGGTTCTTCATGGAGTCACCACAATACGGGCATCTAGTTCTTATATTAACATCACTCACTTTCTGAGTGAAGATAGGTCGTTCCATTAACTGCTTAATTAATTCTATTTTGAATTCTCTATTAGTCATATCGTCACTTCCAATACCAAAATGTGTCTCTTAGTAGTCTGTCATAATTTTGATAGGAAAAAAGAAACCCGGCGTAGTACGTATTTGTACTACGCCGGGTTATTATTTACAGAAGGTCGTCAGGATCAGATTCATCGACGGCATCATTATCGTTATCGTTAGGATGATCAAGACCGAGAGGATCAAGCATCTTACTTGCGGTTGGAATGTGAGCATCCTCACCGGCAACAGCAGAAGTCGTCGGGCCGCTCAGAGCTTCTTCCTCTTCTGGAGTGAAGTCATCCTCATCACGATCAGTCAGAGGCTCACGGGTCGAGAAATTAGATCCGGGAATAACCAGATCACCTTCGATATCATCGTCGTCATCGAGGTCAACGTCCTCGCTAGACACAACAGTAGAAGCTTTTGTGATTTCATCCTGCAGTTCCTTAGGAGCCTGCTTAATGAGATCATCGACATTGTAGTTGGTGATGCCATAGATTGTATTCTTGGCCCACTTTTCCAATCCGTTATTAATGGTCTTGCTCATATTGGCAACACCATCTTTGAACTTCTTGATACCGTCATCCATTTTATCAAGAGAACTGATAATGAAATCGGCATCACTGTAACTCTGCTCTTCGTCGATCTCATGCATGGTAGTCTGAAGCATGTCATCGATCTCACCCAGCCAGTCTGCCATATAGATGATGAGGTTACGCTTCTGCTGACGAAGATCGTAATGATATTCGTCCAGGACGTTGGAGCGAGCAGTTTCGATTGCTTCTTCACGAGTGACATTGACATCATCAAACTTTGCAACGAAAGAATAGTGGTTCGGCATCTCCATATTCTCGAAGACAGTACCTTTGATATCGGTCACACTAAAGCCAGGAGCATGGATGCCGAAACTCCGGCAACCAGAAACCTGGTTGTTGAGTTTACGGATAAGCTTCGGAGTATAGAAGCGGACAGCGTCCCAACGAGTTCCGGACAGAACAGCAGTGACAGTGTGGTCATTGATATAGATCTTCAGCATAATAGTTTCCTCCTTAGTTATTCTTCAGATTATTCTTAAGCGGCTCACCAGATTCAGGATCCTCTACATTTTCAATGTAGACCTTATCAGTGTAGCTACTGTAGACGATGTCATGCTTTAACGGGAACTGAGTATCAACTCCAGTATCATAGATACGGATTTCGTATCCAGTACCGAGAAGCTCGTTCCATGTATTGAAGTTCTTGATGCTCATTTTGGTCGGACCCATCAGAGCTGCTTTGATGTTAGGCAGAGTATACTTCTCAGTAGTCTGTGCCTTTAACGTGTTGATATTACGACCTTTAGCCGCAATGAGTTTCTTGATCAGTTTCTTCAGACCATCATCGTCGTCATTGATCATGGGAGCAAACGATGCTGATGAAGAATTCAGAGCGTACAGATCTTTCTCGGAATAGAGAACTTCACCATCGGAAGTTTCTTTCACGATCTGTACAGGCTCCATATATCTGGTTTTGCTGAGGTGGAAGCCGTTCATGATCTCTTCGTTTGTAGAAGGATACTTAACGACTTTACCATCCTCAATGGTCATGTACGGGATCCCGTGATATTTCGGAGTACCCGTAGAAGTGTAGATGAAGATGTATCCAGTCTTTTCTTCTACGTAACCTTTCTCGTTTACGTAGTATCCACTCTCAATCGTTTTAGGGTCATTTTTAATATAACCCCAAACAGAGTACACATCCTTCCGATTAGGAAGGTACCGAGGGAACTTGATCTCTTCGTCATGCTTAGCCATACTTTTGTCCTCCTTGAATTACAGCTGATTGATATACGCCTTGAATCTTTGCATATTCAAGACTTCATCCGCGTTGCCATTCCGAAGTTTTCTGATTGCCTTTTTGACTGTCTTCACATCTTTCTTATACTGCTTCCTTGACAGATGTTTGATAATGAAATATCGTTTCATCATCTTCAGATAGCTTTCAAGATCGTCTGCGATTTGGTCATAATACTTCTGATAGTCTTTTGCCATTCAAGATCACCTCCTAAAATTTTATAAGCAGGCGGAATTAAATTTAATGTCGCTTGCTTATTACAAATATATAATATATAAACAAAAATTTCATGGACA
>ERZ1034844.50-NODE-50-length-64192-cov-5.974835_pt1 | contig 64192 bp, 67 predicted proteins | sample MGYA00520594_ERZ1034844 | MGnify/ENA primary metagenome ERZ1034844 (study PRJEB33766, sample SAMN09781733) | gut metagenome | biome: gut microbiome | host: Homo sapiens | place: Madagascar | study: EMG produced TPA metagenomics assembly of the PRJNA485056 data set... | reverse complement strand
TGCGAAGTGGAAAATCCACTTCGCAATAAAGTCTAACTTTTGGGGGTCACCTCACCCGTTACTTGTAGGTAGTGGCTGTTTTTAATTAAATGGTAGTTCATTATTAAAGTCCGGGAAAAATGGTTTCGATTCTTGTTCAGGAGCAGCTTGAGCTTGCGAAGCTAAAAATGCTTCTACTTGTTCCGCTGCTTCTTTTTCTTGCTGATATTCTTGATAACTTTTTAATATTCCTTTTCTGTAAAAAAGAGTTTCTTTACCACATATTTCGCAGAAACGGGCATTGCTAGGATTTGCATGTTGATTGTAAATAGTTATGTATCCATTTATATCAGCATCTTCTTCACCTATGCAATTGTTAAATAAATCGGTTCCACAGATACGGCAGAAGGAAGAATTGTCACTGAATTCTTCGTTTCCGCATGTTGGACATATTTTTATTTTCAATGTATCTTCATCATATTCAACACCATCAGTGTACTTCATTTCTTGAATCACCTCCATTGAAGGATAAAAGCCAATAGCATTATATCGAGTAGTTGATCCACAGCGAGCACAAAATTTGGCATTCGAGGAATTATAGTGTATATGCTTTGGACCAGATTGATTGTCTGTAGTACAGGTATTCTTTAAAGGTAAACCACACATGATACAAAATTCAGCATCTTGCGCAATGTCATTATTTCCACATCTAGGACAGTAATAAAAAGTTCCATTATTGTCATATCTTACATCGGGTGGAAGAGGGAGGTGTGAAGTGAACCAGGATACTCTTGAGTTACCACATGTTATACAATATGCAGCACTTACGGGGTTCCTTGTCTTGCATCTCCAGCAGAAAGGTTGACAGCGCATTTCTATACCCATAGCAACCTTTAGCATGTGATCTGTATAATCCTTTAAATCACGATTAATGAAATTAACTCGTACCGTAGCTGCTTTTGATGTAATATCGAAAGCTAATTCGAAATTGTGGATGATATTGCCGGAACGAGAAGCATTTCGTAAGTTAAGAGCCAGGGGAGCAGGACTTAGTAAATTCCTAGCAAAAACATTAGCTTCATTTTCATATTGTTCATATTCATGCTTTGTAATGAAGCTTCTACTAAGAGTGGTTACCCTTGCTTGTCTATGATGGCCTAAAAAATAATGGCCAAGTTCATGGGCAATAGTAAAACGACAAAATTCTTCAACATGTGAAGCATTGTAGTATATTACATACTGCTCAGTCTGCGGATTATATAAACAGGTTCCAAGATCACTATCCAAAATTGCAATGGTCTCTTCAAGTGTTTTTCCAGTACTTCTCATAAAGTCCTCGTAAGTGCATAAGCGCAATTCACAGGGGAGTGCCTCGAATATTATTTGTAGATTAATAGGTGCTTGAGGAATTTCAAAATCTTCAATCACCGCCATTGCGGTCTGTGCAGCTAAACTATAGTTTGCTGTGTAGCCCATTATATATTCTTTTTATCGCCACCGGCATTTGCAAAAGCATCACCAAATGCGGCCTGGAGTATGGTCATCATACTTTCTTTCTGGTCTACGCTCATATTTTTTGCAGCTCTCTGAATCATTCTTATTTCTGGTTCATCATCAATCTGCTTATTAAGTGCAAGAAGATAGTTATAATCTAACTGTAAATATTCAGCGATCTTTCTCAGCGTGTTGTTGTCTGGAGTGATTCCATCATCGCTTTCAATGCGAGAAACAGTGGAGTTGCTTATTCCGACAGCACGTGCCATTTCACGCTGTGTACGTTCAAGCTCTTGGCGTCTGGTTGAAATAACTTGTCCTAATGTGTTTTCCATAGCAACAGCTTTCCTTTCTAAATATATTGTAGTATTCCGCACTTAAAATATAACACGATTGTTCCATCAATGCAACAACTTTTTAGAAAAAGAAAATAAAGTGTTGTTTTGATGGAACATCTGTGATATAGTTTAAGTGTTCCATCAAAGGAACATAAAATTAAAGAAGGGAGGAAGCCTTATGTTATGCGTAGATATAGATAAACTCTATAAACTTCAGGGTGATATGACAGATACTGCATTTGCGAAGAAACTTGGTATTAGCAGATCACAATTGTGGCGAGTGCGTAATAAAAAGTCAAATGTTGGTGCTGAATTTGTAGTGAAATTTAAAGAATGCTACCCGGAAGAGAGCATTGACGATTATTTTTTTGCTCGAAACGTTCCATTAAACGAACAATGATGCATAAATGGAACACCTGGAGTAAAGAAAAAGGAATGGACTACATCAACGCCCTGGAAAGCATATCGATGAAGTACATCCCAATATTCATTAAAGGTAGTTTACCATAGCTGCCTTAGAAAGGAAAGAACTATTTATGGACAAGATTTATGTTTGCTCTCCGTATAGAGGAGATGTTGAAGAAAATCTAAAAAAGGTGAAGCGCTATTGCAGCTACACTGCCTATGACGGAATACCGATAGCACCGCACCTTTACTTTACACAGTTCTTGGATGACAACTATCCAAGCGACAGATACAGAGGTATCCGCATGGGTCTTGCACTTCTTAAAGAATGCAAAGAAGTCAGAGTTTATGCAGATGAAGTAACAGAAGGAATGATTGAGGAAATCAAAGAAGCAAGAAAGCTGAACATTCCTATTAAATTCTACAATTCAGAAATGGAGGAAATCAAGTATGACTCACTTATCATCAATAAACGCATTGGCATCGGATATCGCCAGATTATCGAAGACACTTACAACCCTGGCAGCGGAAATCGAATCTGCCTATATGCAGGAGCCTGCAATGGAAACTGCGGAGGAAGCAAAGAACACAAAGCAGAATCCGTCGACAGAGACAGCATCACCAAAGAGCCATTCAAAGACTGGAGAGAAAGACTCCTCAACCACTTCAACAGAGGTCACTAAGAAAATTACGATAGAGCAGGTACGTGCAGTCATGGCGGAAAAGAGCCAGGCTGGACTTACTTCTAAAGTAAAAGAGTTGTTGGAGAAGTATGGAGCGAACAAGCTCTCTGCAGTTAATCCTGATGATTACACAGCTTTGATGGAAGAAGCTGCACAGCTTAAATAGGAGGAATTGATATGTGTGATTTTAGTAGAGGCGACATTGTATTTGTAGAGAACCCAATGCAGACACCGCATGGACATGTAGTAGCCGGTAACCATCCGGCGGTAGTGATTCAGAATGATGCTGGAAACGAACATTCCAATAATCTGATCATTGCGTATATTACATCTCAGCTTAAAAGACTGGAGCTCCCGACACATGTGGTCCTTCAGTGGTATGGCGGACTTAAGAAAGTGTCTGTAGTACAGACTGAGCAGCTTGCCACCATTGATAAAGGTGATGTGATTTCCGTCATTGATCATCTTACAGATGCAGATATGGCAAGAGTGGATAGAGCTATTATTGCATCACTTGGACTGGAGGTGAGCGCTTAATGCCACCAGAGGTACATTCGGTCCTCGGTGCATCGGCTGCGGACAGATGGATGAACTGTACTCCATCTGCCCAGCTTACAGCCGGTATGGAGGATGAGACAACAACCTGTGCTGCTGAGGGTACAGCAGCACATGCCTTATGCGAATGGAAAGTTCGTAAGGCCTTAAAAATGAGAGCAGGTCGTAGACCTACCAGTGATTACTGGACAGATGAGATGGAAGAATTCACAGATGATTATCGTGATTTCATTATGGACCTTGTTGGTCAGGCTAAGCAGCACTGCAAGGATCCGGTGACACTGATTGAGCAGCACTTGGATTTTTCTTGTTATGTTCCAGATGGCTTTGGTACCGGAGATTTTCTTCTGGTAGCTGACAAAGAATTAAATGTTGTGGATTTCAAGTATGGAAGGGGCGTGGCTGTGTATGCAGATCATAACCCACAAATGATGCTTTATGCGCTGGGAGCGTTAAATCTGTTTGATTGTCTGTATGACATCGAGCAGGTAACAATGACGATATTCCAGCCAAGATTATCAAGTATCAGCACTTGGACGATTACCGCGACAGATCTTTATCAGTGGGCCGAGGACGTTCTTAAGCCAAAGGCGGAACTTGCTGCAAAGGGAGAAGGAGAGTTTGTGTCTGGATCCTGGTGTAGATTTTGTAAGGCGAGAAACACGTGTCGCGCCAGAGCTGAGAGTTTTTTGGAACTTGCCAGAATGGAGTTCCAGCCGCCAGCGCTTTTATCGGATGAGGAAGTTGCGGAGGTAATGGAGAAAGCAGATGAGCTTTCAAAGTGGGCCAGTGATGTTATGGCATATGCACAGGCAGAAGCTATCGAGAATGGTAAGCATTGGGCTGGTTATAAGTTGGTAGAAGGCAGGTCAGTGAGAAAATTCTCAGATGAAGCCAAGGTAGAAGCGGCAGCAAAAGAGGCCGGATATACAGACATTTATAACAAGTCCCTGATTACGCTTACCGCATTTGAAAAACTCATGGGTAAGAAAACCTTTGCTGATGTTTTGGGACAGTATGTTACAAAGCCAGCAGGTAAACTAACGCTCGTTCCGGTGAGCGATAAAAGACCGGAAGTATCTGTAAACACAGTAAATGATGAATTTCAGGAGGATTAGAATTATGGCTAAGATTATGAACGGTAACAGAGTAGTAACAAACGAGGTAAGACTTTCTTATGCAAATGTGTGGAAGCCAAAGAGCATCAACGGATCTGATGAGAAGTATAGTGTTTCACTTATTATTCCAAAGAGTGACACTGAAACAATTTCTCTCATTAACAAAGCAATTGACCAGGCAATCACAGATGGTATTTCAAAGTTTGGTGGTAGGAAGCCAAACAAGGGAGCGCTTAAGCTGCCTTTAAGAGATGGTGATGTTGAGAAAGACGATGAGGCCTATGCAGATTCCTTCTTTATTAACTGCAATTCAAAAACAGCACCACAGATTGTCGGACTTGATAGAATGCCTATCACAGATGAGACAGAAGTTTACAGCGGCTGCTATGCAAAGGTATCTGTTAATTTCTATGCGTTTAATACAAATGGAAATAAGGGTATCGCGTGTGGACTTGGTAACATCCAGAAGGTCAGAGATGGTGAGAGTTTAGGTGGCGGAAGAGTAACTGCAGCAGATGACTTTGGAGCCGCTGACGATGATGAGTTTTTAAATTAGTATCAGCTTCTAATTGAAAGAAGCAAAGGAAGCCTGGAAGGTGATAAGCCTTCCGGGTATTTCCGATCAACCACTTACGAATTAAGAAAGGTGATAGAAAAATGAAGAGATTAAATATTGATATTGAAACCTATAGCGAAGCAGATCTTATGAAGTCGGGAGTCTATAAATATGTAGACAGGTCATCCGGCTTTGAAGTTCTGCTTTTTGGTTATGCAGTAGATGGTGGGACAGTTAAGGTAATTGATCTTGCAAACGGGGAGAAGCTGCCGGAGGAAATTATAGAAGCACTTAAAAGTCCGGATGTTTTGAAGTATGCATTTAATGCACAGTTTGAGAGAGTGTGTCTTGGGGCATATCTTGGAGAATATCTGAGTCCAGAGAGCTGGCGCTGTACGATGGTAGCTTCTTTATATTTAGGATTGCCGGGCTCTTTAGCTCAGGTAGGAGCAGTTCTTGGAGTGGAAAAGCAGAAGCTGGAATCAGGAAAGGATTTAATCAAATACTTTTCAGTTCCATGTAAAGCAACCAAGACAAACGGAGGAAGAACCAGGAATCTTCCGAAGCATGATCCGGATAAGTGGCAGCAGTTTATTACCTATAACGCAAGAGACGTAGAAACAGAAATGGAGATATTCGATAGAGTGAACATGTTTCCGGTGCCTGACTTTTTATGGAAGCAGTATGCAGAGGATCAGCGTATTAACGATTTAGGAATTGAGCTTGATATGGATCTGGTTACACAGGCGATTCATTGTGATGAAGAATCCAGAAACAGATATCTAAAGAGAGCACAGCAGCTTACTGGACTTGAAAATCCCAATTCTCCTATTCAGCTCAAAGAATGGATTAACTCAAAAGGTGTTCCTATGGACAGTCTTGCCAAAGCAGAGGTAGCAGCAGTTATGGATACCGTTTCTGGTGAGGTAAAAGAAGTATTGGAACTTCGACAGCTTTTATCGAAGTCGTCCGTTAAGAAGTATGTTGCTATGCAGACGTGTCGGTGCAGTGATGGAAGGGCGCATGGATTATTGCAATTTTATGGCGCGAACAGAACTGGCCGCTGGGCTGGCAGGCTGATTCAGGTGCAGAATCTTCCACAAAACCACATTCCAGATTTGAAGGTTGCTAGAAATCTTGTAAAGGCAGGCTGCTTTGAAGCGGTGGAACTATTGTATGATTCTATCCCGGATACTTTGTCTCAGCTTATCCGTACAGCCTTTGTACCAAGAAGCGGTTGCAAATTCATGGTCGCGGATTTTAGTGCGATTGAGGCCCGGGTGATTGCTTGGCTTGCTGGTGAGAGTTGGAGACAGGAAGTCTTTAAAAATAATGGTGATATTTATTGTGCATCAGCATCGCAGATGTTTGGAGTTCCAGTTGAAAAGCATGGTGTGAATTCTGAACTCAGACAAAAGGGCAAGATCGCGGAGCTTGCGCTTGGTTATGGCGGTGGTGAAGGTGCTATGAAATCAATGGGCGCTCTCGATATGGGACTCACAGAAGATGAATTAAAACCAATCGTAGATTCCTGGCGCCAGTCCAACCCCAATATTGTAAAGCTCTGGTGGGATGTTCATAAATGTGTCATTAAGGCTGTAAGGGATAGACAGCCGCAGGAATATAAGTGTTTGCGATTTACTTATGAGAAGGGACTTTTATTTATTCATTTGCCAAGTAGTAGACGACTTGCTTACATAAAGCCGAGGATTTATCGCAATGAATATGACAGAGATGAGATTTCCTACATGGGTGTAGATGCTTCAAAGAAATGGGGAGATATCAGCTCGTATGGTCCGAAGTTTGTGGAAAATATTATCCAGGCCGTGAGTAGGGATATCCTGGCGGAAGCTATGAGTCGTTTGCTCGCGGCCGGGTACAAGATTGTCATGCACGTACATGATGAAGCAGTGATTGAAGCTCCGATGGATGCTTCTTTGGAAGAGGCGTGTCAGATAATGTCGAAAGCTCCAGATTGGACGCCGGGACTAATCTTAAATGCAGCAGGTTATGAGTGTGAATTTTATCAGAAGGATTAGGAGGATTTTTTATATGAACGAAGCAATTAAAGAGTTAAATGCAATAAAAGCACGGATTCCGCAGCAGACGTATCGTACGATCATTGGTCAGATGAGAGCAGGTGATCTTGGCGGGGCGGCGGTAGGCATCAATCGAGTAAAGAAAAAACTTGCAAAGGAGGATGCAGCAAATGAGAATTGCAGTCGGAAATAGTCGAATGGACAAAAAGTGGAAGAACAAGGATATGAGCTGGGATGACTTTAAGCAGAAGTGTTCCCAGACAATTCGCACCACTGAGACAGTAGCAGAGTACAGAAAAATGAGCAAGCCGGCACAAGATAATGCGAAAGATGTCGGTGGATTTGTTGGAGGAGCCTTAAAACAGGGAAAACGTAAAAATGGATTTGTAGATGGACGCTCTATGTTGACGCTGGACCTGGATCATGCAGTTCCGGAGGTGTGGGATGCGGTGACTATGCTGTTTGATTTTAAGTGTTTGATGTATTCCACACATAAGCATACACCAGAAGCTCCAAGAGTGAGACTGATTATTCCTCTTTCCAGAGAGGTATCTGCAGAGGAGTATGCTCCGGTATCCAGAATGGTTGCAAAGGATATCGGAATGGAAATGGTAGATGATACCTGCCATGAGGCTGCCAGACTTATGTACTGGCCATCGACTTCAGCGGATGGCGTGTTTTTGTTCGAGTCTCAGGATGGTCCGATGTTAAATCCGGATGATATCTTGGCTCGTTATAAGGATTGGCATGATATCAGTGAATGGCCGATGAGTTCACGTCAGTCTGAGATTGTAAAGCGTACCATTGCAAAGCAGGCAGATCCATTGGAGAAAGAAGGAATGGTGGGAGCTTTTTGTAGAGCCTATTCTATCCAGGAAGCAATCGATACTTTCATTCCGGATATTTATAAGCCATCAGCTATGGCAGGTAGATATGATTATATTCCTGCTGATAGTAGTGCTGGTGTGGTTATTTACGATGACAAGTTTGCATATAGTCACCATGCAACAGATCCGGCATGTGGGCAGCTTATGAATGCATTTGATGTGGTTCGTATCCATAAGTACGGAGCGCTGGATGACAAAGCAAAACCGGATATAGCACCATCCAAGATGCCATCTTTTAAAGCGATGGTTGATTTCGCAATTAAGGATGAGAAGGTAAAGCTGCAGCTTGCAAAGGAGAGAGAACTGCAGGCAGCAGATGATTTCGATGATGGTAACGATGTAAATTGGCAGACAAAACTGGAGCTTGATAAGAATGGTGGTATCAGTGAATCGCTTACAAATTTTGTGACAATTTTAAGATATGATCAGCGTCTGCATGAGATTGCTTACAATGAACATTCTTGCGGCATTTCGATTCGTGATGCAGAGCTGTTACCTTGGGAGCAGTTAAAGCCAGGATGGTCGGATGCCGATCTTGCATCGCTTACTGCATATTTGGACCGCGTATATCACATCTTCAGTCCTTCTAAGCTGAAGAATGCATTGCTTACAATTACTGCAGAGAGATCCTTCCATCCGATTAAAGAATATCTGGAAGGATTACCTACGTGGGATGGCAAGAAGCGCCTGGAGACGTTGCTGATTGATTACTTAGGTGCAGAGGATAGTTCTTACGTGCGTGCGGTTACAAGAAAGACATTAGTAGCAGCGGTGGCACGTGTGTATGAACCGGGAATAAAGTTTGATACTGTCTTGGTGCTTTCTGGACCGCAGGGAATTGGAAAGAGTATGTTCTTTGCAAAGCTGGGTGGTATCTGGTTTTCAGATTCTCTTACCATCTCCGATATGAGAGATAAAACAGGAGCAGAAAAGCTGCAGGGCTTTTGGATTATGGAGATTGGCGAAATGAATGGTATCAAAAAAGTAGAAGTGGAGACGGTTAAGAGCTTTGCTTCCCGCCAGGATGATAAGTTTCGTGTGGCCTATGGCACTGTGGTAGAAAGCCATCCGCGCCAGTGCGTGATTTGTGGAACATCAAATAGTCAGCATTTCCTTCGTGATGTTACTGGTAATAGACGTTTCTGGCCAGTACAGGTGACGGGTGAGTGCTCTTTGCATCCTTGGAATATGGATAAGCCCCTTCTGGAACAGATCTGGGCAGAAGCCTTGACCTTATACAATGCCGGCGAAGAACTGATTCTGAGAGGAAATGATGCAGAGATGGCCGCAGAGAAACAGCAGGAAGCGCTCGAAAATGATGACCGAGAAGGTCTTGTGCGAGAGTATTTAGATAAGCTCTTACCGGCAGACTGGGCAAAGTTATCACTTTCAGAGAAGCGTATGTATCTGGCTGGAGATGAATTTACCACACAGAATCGTGCGAGAGTTGCACCAAGAGACAAGGTTTGTAATCTGGAGATCTGGGCGGAGTGCTTTGGTAGGGAACCGGCGAATATCAGAAAGCAGGATAGTTATGAGCTTAATGCGATTATGGCAAAGCTCGATGGCTGGAAGCGTTATGACGGGAACAAATCCGGAAAGTTGTCATTTAAGGATTATGGTTCACAGATTGCTTACGTAAGAACAGCAATAGCAGATGATGACGAGGCGCTGCCTTTCTGCTAAGTAAGGTGGTATTGCCGTTAGGCATTTTCGTTGCCAAGAAATGAGCAATAGAAATAGCAATAGCAATGGTGGAAAACAAGTAAATATCAGGCTTTCTTCTATACTATTGCTTATATTGCTTATTGGTATATGAAATAAAAATGAGATATTAAAAGATACGTGATAGTACGTGTATATAGCATATATACGTATATAGAGTTTTGAAGCCTTTGGAAATAGAAATCGGCAATGGAGGTTTTATGAGAGAAAAAGAAGTAGAGGCAGCACTTGTAAAGGCTGCAAAGAAAAGAAATGGTCTGGCGTTAAAGTTTGTAAGTCCTGGTCTTTCTGGTGTCCCGGATCGGTTGGTGTTAATGCCGAATGGAAAGATGGGATTTATTGAGCTGAAGGCGCCAGGTAAAAAACTGAGAATTTTGCAGGAAAAGAGAAAAAGCCAATTAGAAGCATTAGGATTTTTAGTTTTCTGCATTGATAGCAAAGAGAAAGTTGAGGTGGTTTTAGATGCAATCATACAAGCCGCATGATTATCAGGAATATGCTACAGAGTTTATTATTTCTCATCCGGCCTGCGGATTACTCTTATCAATGGGCCTTGGAAAAACAATCATTACACTGACAGCTCTTTGGCAGTTGGTACTGGATTATTTCGAAGTGGGACGAGTACTTATCATAGCACCGCTTCGAGTGGCAAAGGATACATGGCCAAAGGAAATCGCAAAGTGGGATCACTTAAATGGATTGACGTATTCCGTAGCAGTCGGTTCTGAAAAAGAGAGACGTGAAGCACTGAGTCGGCCGGCATTTATCTATATCATCAACAGAGAAAATGTTACTTGGTTGATTGAAAATGGATATTTCCATTTTGACTGTGTTGTTATTGATGAGCTTAGTTCCTTCAAGAGTCATCAGAGTAAACGATTTAAGTCGCTGCGGAAGGTACGACCGACAGTAAAGAGAGTGGTTGGCCTTACTGGAACGCCGACACCGAATGGACTGATTGATTTGTGGGCTCAGATCAATTTACTAGACTGTGGCGAGAGACTTGGCAGATTTATAGGCGGCTACAGAGACAGATACTTTATGCCAGATAAAAGAAATCGTGATGTGATCTTTTCTTACAAACCAAGAGAAGGTGCAGAAGCTGCTATTTATGACAAGATATCAGATATTTGTGTCAGCATGAAAGCAACGGATCACTTGAATATGCCGGAGCTTATTGCATCGAATGTGGAAGTTGAGATGAGTGAAAAAGAGCAGAAGCAATATGACAGCTTACGTGATGATTTGATTTTACCGTTGGAAGGCGGAGACATTGATGCACAGTCAGCGGTTGGACTTTCAAACAAACTTCATCAGATGGCAAACGGTGCTGTTTATGATGAAAACGGTAAAGTCAGACGGATTCATGATAGAAAGTTGGATGCTCTGGAGGACTTAATCGAAGCTGCAAATGGAAATCCTGTAATGATTGCATATTGGTTCAAGCATGATAGAGATAGACTGGTGGAGAGATTTCATGCAGTACCGATTGATAAGTCAGAGGATATCACCCGATGGAATAAAGGTGAGATACCAGTTGCAATGATTCATCCAGCAAGTGCCGGTCATGGACTGAATCTTCAGGAAGGTGGCTGCCATCTCATATGGTTTGGCCTTACTTGGAGTCTTGAACTTTACCAGCAGTGTAATGCAAGATTGTGGCGTCAGGGCCAGAAGAATACAGTGACTGTGCAGCATATTATCACCAAAGGAACGATTGATGAAGATGTTTTACTTGCTTTGGAAAACAAAGATGTAACGCAGGAAGCGTTGCTTCGTGCAGTAAAAGCAAGAATCTCACGAAAGGAGTAAAGGATTCATGAAAGGATACGTGGAAAAAGTAATAAGCGATTATCCCCAGATGGTGAGAGAACGAGAGCACTTAAAGAAGCAAATTGAGAATTTTGAGTTCCTTTCAGCAGATGAACTTATCAGTGCTATGAGTTTCTCTCATCCAGATGGGGAACGAGTGCAAAGTAGTGATCTGTCTGATAAAACAGCTCGTATTGCTCTTGGGTACCGGGATAAGTTGGATCGAATTAATGAGGAATTGATCGTGCCCATGCAGAAAAGATATTATGCATTAGATGTGGAGATAGAATTTCTGGAATCAGCAATCAGCCATCTTCCAGGCGATTTGTTTCACATCATGCAGGGGTTGGTGATTGAAGGGCGCACCTGGGATGAGGTTTCAGAAGAAATGTTTATAAGCATCACAAAACTTCAAAAACAGAGAAAAGCTGCAATCGATCATCTTACAAGAACATATCAGAGAAGAGAATCAGAACAAGTCAGAATATTATTAAGCTAACTTTCGACCTGCTGCAATGAATTGTTGTGGCGGGGCCTTTTTTGTTTGTCTCTAACATTTATTTGAAAATCATCATGGGATTTTATTGCTTCCATTGCTTTTTTGAGAGATGGTTGATTTCTGTGAGAATGATATGCATCGGAATAATTATGTTTGTGAGAAATCTGGCAAGTTTTAAAGTGCGGATATTCTTCGTGCAGAATATGCCAGTAATGCTTGGTGTTTTTTGATTGCAGTGTGACACAGATGCAGGTTGCCTGAAGCACATTGAAATAGCTGCGATCAATAGATTGTAGTTCTTTTATGGTAAACAATAGTAGCCTCCTTTGGTACGGTAACTGTAAGATACAAAAATGTAGCATGATAGCCGAATACGTATTTTTATAAAGTCAAAATAATGGGTAACTTGGAATGAAATATTCCTAAGAGTTAGCATCTGCCGGAATTACAGGATCTAATTCGACAGTGAGCTTACCTTGATCGTAAGATATGATTACATGATCACCGACATGGTAACCAAGATTTGATAACCAATCGCCTTGAAGATTTATTCGTGGAATGTTTCTCTTTTGGCCTGGTGCTTCATTTATCTTTAAGTGTCTTTCTTTCATTGGTGCCTTCCTTTCTGGCTACCAATGCTACTAAATTTAATATAACACATATAATCTGTTTTGAGAAGATGGAAAATGTGATAAAATTGACATATTGGAGGGATGACAGTGAAAGAGAACCTGATAAAAATTATAATCAAGGGAGCTTCGGGATGGTGCCCATGCGAGCTGGCTTATAGCGATAAATTAACGATTAAACAAGATGGGATCACCTATGAGAGAAAACCTGTGGAAGAAAATGAAAATAATCCATATGTGAAGTGGAGTTACAAAACCAATAGCGCAAAGTACAAGGATGTTTTTCATATGCTGGGAGAGCAGATCCCTCAATTTCAAGATATTGAGGATATGTTTGTAACAGACGTGACTCCAAATCAGATAAAGTTTTTCTTCGAGGATAAGGTGCTTACATTTGATACCTACTTCTATGATGGGGTTGAGAAGTTTGTTGAATTGGTAAGACGGATGATACCTGAGACAGAGGATATCCCATATTGTTTGCACTGCGCTGCAGACGATGATGAAGATGATGAAGAGGATGAATGTTAGGTATTGCCGATATTGCTATTGCCGAATGCAACTCTTGTGAGGAGCCTTCCTAAAAAACGGTAATGTTTTTCAAAAATAGGTGTGATATTATTAAACTGCAAAGAATTGTAGAAGGCCTACTGGAGATTGCTTCAGCGGGCTTTTTTCTTTGCTTCTTTGGTGCGGGTGCGGGCTTTATCCTTTCACCGCACCTCCCTTTGGAAGGAGTGATGGTATGCCATACAGACCAAGCGTACCTTGCAAGCACCCAAGATGTCCGGTATTGGTGCCCTATGGTAGTGGTCCTTACTGCGATGAGCACAAGGCCCTGCATCAAAGCGACAGAGAGAGCGCCAGCAAGCGTGGGTACAACAGTCGTTGGCAGAAGGTTCGTGCTAGGTACCTGCATAGCCACCCACTGTGTATGGAGTGTCAGAAGCAGGGAAGACTAACTGAAGCCACCGTTGTTGACCATATTGTACCGCATCGTGGTGACCAGAAGCTGTTCTGGGATGAGAGCAACTGGCAGCCGCTTTGTAAACCTTGTCATGATAAGAAGACCTGGACAGAAGATGACAATCCAACTTATAAATTCTAGTAGATTGAGGCGGTTATCCTTCTGCAAGGGTGTAATAGTGACAGGGGAGGGGCGGTCTTAATCTCTACATGGCAAAAGCCTGAAGACCGATGTCCCCTCAAACACGCATTTTCGCGAAATTGTAAAGGGGGTATCTAGCTGGTATGAAAATAGCATGCAAATCGGCTAAACATGAGGGTTGCAATAACAGTATAGTTTTGTGAAATTGTTTTGAATTAGGGACCATTATGGTCCTTTTTTAGTTGTGGAAAGGAGGAGCCTATGACAGAAGAACAAGGCATTCAGATTGTAAAACTTCGTAGCCAGGGAATTGGTTATAAGCAGATTGCTTCTATGGTTAAGTTGTCACGTGATTCCGTCCGCAGCTACTGTAAAACAAGAGGATTAACTGGTTATGTATCGGCAGTCCAGATGAATATGAAAGAGCTCATGGCAAATGGTGAGGCCTGTGGATTTTGTGGCGGTCCCATGAAGAAAGCGGCAACTGGCAGACCTAGGCGGTTTTGCTGTGAGGAATGTAGACGTCGATATTGGAAAGGACATCGAGAGGAAATAAAGCAGAGTAATAGCGCTATTTATATTCGTGAATGTCCATTTTGCCATGAGACTTTTGAATCATATGGTAATAAGACACGTAAGTTTTGTTGTCATGATCATTATATAAAGTTTAGGTTTTACCAAGATGCGATTTAGCTTGTAAGCAACTTTGAAAAGAAATACCTCGAAGTTGCTTATTTTTATGATTTTGATAAATTGAAAGGAGCAGCAAGGATGGAGTTTAAGAAGCTAAAAATAGCTGATCTGGTTCCGGCTTCCTACAATCCGAGGAAAGCACTAAAACCAGGTGATGCAGAGTATGAAAAGATAAAAAATAGTATTACAGAGTTTGGGTATGTTGAACCTGTAATCGTTAATTCCGATATGACAATCATTGGCGGTCATCAGCGTGTCACAGTGCTTCAGGCATTGGGCTATACAGAAATTGATTGCATCGTTATCGAAATCGATAAGACAAAAGAGAAAGCCCTTAATATTGCGCTTAACAAAATTACTGGTGAATGGAATAAGGAACTCTTAGCTGATCTAATTAAAGATTTGCAGGATAGTGATTTTGATGTGGCTACTACTGGTTTTGATCCACCTGAAATTGAACAGCTTTTTAATTCTATTCATGATAAGAAAATCAAGGAAGATGATTTTGATGTGGACGCTGAACTGGAAAACCCCGGTGTAGCAAAGCAGGGTGATATTTGGTGTCTTGGTTCACATAGAGTTGTTTGTGGTGATAGTACATTACCGGAAACATATGACGTGCTTATGGCAGGCAAAAAAGCCAATATGGTTCTTACGGATCCTCCGTACAATGTAAATGTAGAAGAGACTGCCGGAAAAATTAAAAACGACAATATGGCTGATGAGGATTTTTACAAGTTCTTATTTGCAGCTTTCGTCAATATGGAGCAGTCAATGGAAAATGATGCTTCGATTTATGTATTCCACGCTGATACAGAAGGATATAACTTCCGTAAAGCATTTAAGGATGCAGGTTTTTATTTATCAGGTTGCTGTATCTGGAAGAAGAATTCATTGGTACTTGGTAGAAGCCCATATCAGTGGCAGCATGAGCCTTGCTTGTTTGGTTGGAAAAAAGGTGGCAAGCATAACTGGTACTCAGATAGAAAGCAGACCACCATTTGGGAATATGACAGACCTAAGTATTCTAAGGACCATCCTACAATGAAGCCGGTAGCTCTTATGTCATATCCGATTCAGAATTCATGTATGAGCAATTGTATCGTGCTGGATCCATTTCTTGGTTCCGGATCAACGCTTATTGCATGTGAACAGACAAATCGTATCTGCTACGGTATTGAGCTTGATGAGAAGTTTGTTGATGTAATTGTAAAGCGCTTTATTGAGCAGACTGGTAGTGATAAGAATGTCACTGTAATTCGTGATGGGAAAAACTATGCATATAAGGATGTTGCAATTTCAGAATAATTCTTAAAACTTCTTTTCTTTTGGCACATATATAACTTGCTATTATCGGCATTTAGAGTGATATATGTACATACCAAAAGAAAAGGAGGAACTGCATATGTTAATTAAACCATTAGTTGCAGACAGAAAACAGATCATGAAAAGTCTGGCAGAACATTTAGGAGTAAAGCCTGAGTATCAGGGAGCACCTACATTTAAGTATTTGATAGGAGACTACACAATCATGAAAGACGGAAGCATTGAAGTTGAAGACAGCAAAGCTGATCTTACACTTCTTAGAACACTAAATACTGAGGGCTTGATTGACAGCTCCTGGGATGAAGACCGCGAGGTGTTGGAAATTAAGTTACCATACAAGGGACACACAGGAAAAACGCTTGTGAACCTTACCTACTTGGTAGCAAGCAGAGCTAAGTTGATAAACAAAAGTATTCGATGTCTGGATGCGTTTTCAATAAACGAACGTTTCCTTGAGAAGCTGCAGGAAGTTGGGCCTGAAACAATTGAAAATTTTATGCAGGCAGTTGAAGCGGTGGATGCCAATAGTATAAATGCCGGTCTATGTTTTGAGGAGGATGGCATTAGCTTTTGCGGGTTCCCGGTAAGCACTGACAGTGAAACAGTAAAGGCTTATATGGATTTAGCAAGCCTAGCCAATAAAATGGCCTTAGCACAGAAGAGAGTGCAACTTGACACCTCAGATGATGAGAATGAAAAGTACGCATTTCGCGGCTGGCTTTTAAGACTGGGAATGAAAGGTGATGATTACAAAGCAACCAGAAAAATTCTTCTTGAGAATTTGGATGGAAATGCAGCTTTTAGAACATTTGAGCAGGCCGAGGCATTTAGAGAAAAGCACAGAGTTATAAAACCGGAGGTGACTGAGTAATGTTTGAAATTTCTAGATCTACAATTGAACACTTGAGGGCTACATATCCTCCAGGAACCAGAGTGGAACTTGTGGAAATGCAAGACTCATACAGAAAGTTGAAGCCGGGTGAAATAGGCACTGTTACATGTGTTGATGATATAGGAACAATTCACGTTGATTGGGACTGTGGTTCCTGCCTTGGGGTTGCATATGGAGCAGATTCCTGTCGTAAGATAAATAAATAATGTACACAAATATTGAAATACATATTTGTTGATCATATGTGAATAAATAACTGGATATATATCTGGTTTAGAGCGAATATGTACCTACCAAAAGAAAAGGAGGCACATAGCCATGATGAAAAGAATTGAAGTATTAGACAAAGCAGCAGAGGTTGGAACCAAGTGGAAAGATATTCCTTGCAACATGAGATTTGGGGATGCATACTTCTACAGCCTGGAAGCAGGCAATGACCTTATAAACTTCGGGGATGTGATTTGGGATTATGACATCGATGAGATTTTGGAGAACTGCAGAAGATTTGAAATTGAGAGCTTCACCATTTCAAGCACATTCTCAAGCCTGATCCTTACCATTGCAGAGTTTCAGAAAAGAGGCTGCAAGTTGGATGGCCTTATCGAAATCAACAGCCGATACGATGACTGGAAAGCTGGTATGGAGGGCGAGCGTAAAAAGGAAAGAATTCCCGCATTTAAGATTAGTCTTTAAGAAAAAGCCAGAGAGCCCGGATGGGCTTTTTGGTCGTGTGTATAGTACACAATTTGAGCCGGAGATCTTTGGTACATATATAAGTCGAATTAACTGGATATATATGTGTTTTAGAGCGAATATGTACATACCGAAAGGGAAAACAAAGAAAAACGGAGGCAAAGAAAAATGAGATTTATCGACAAAACAGGATGCAAAAGCGCTTTTGAAAAGGGAGCAGACAAGGAAATCAAGACACTTGGAAAGCTCACGAGAACAGCTACACAGATAGCCGAGAATAAGGGACTTGGATTATTAAAGACTAGACAGGGTTATTACAGAGTGATTAAGAAAAGCGGCCTTGGCGCTTACGAAGATTTTTTTAGCACACTTGAGGAAGTTGATACATTCTTTAAGGAACTTAAATAAGGAGGCGCGCGGAATGAGTAGATTATGGCATGAAGGAACAATTGGAATTCCTAAGGATGGACACAACAGAATAGCACATTATTGGGTTAAAGCTTACAACGAGGGAAGCTGCTACGGAATAGATGGAGGTAAGGTTTCAAAGCTCACGATTACGATTAGCGGCGAGACAATTGTTGAATATGACAGAGGCTGGGTTAAGGAACCGGATGAAAATGACGAAATGGTACAGATTGCCTTAGCGATTTTATTAAAAGAATATAACTGACTTGGAAAAGATAATTCCGGGAGGCGGGCCAGAAGGCCTGTTTCTCGTTACAGATACATAAGGACCGAGAGGTCCTTTTTTATGCTTTGAAAGGGGAGATTGATATGGCTACAAGAGGAAGAAAGCCAAAGCCAACAGCGGTGAAAGTCCTGGAGGGCAATCCAGGAAAGAGATCGCTTAATGTTTATGAACCTACACCGGAAAAGAAAGCTCCAGAGTGTCCGAGCTGGCTTAATGATGAAGCAAAAGCAGAGTGGAATAGATTAGTAGATAAGATGGTAGAGCTTGGTACTTTAACTGAGATGGATATGGCAGCCTTTGCTGGCTATTGTCAGTCATATGCAAGATGGAAGGAAGCTGAAGAATTCATCGAGAAGCATGGTACTATTGTGAAAACTCCGAGTGGATATTGGCAGCAGGTTCCACAGGTATCTATTGCACAGACAAACCTTAAGGTCATGCTTAAGTTTTGTAGTGAGTTTGGTTTGACACCATCATCAAGAAGCAGAATGATTGCTGGAAACATCAGTCAGGATGCGGCGGTGGATGAAATGGAGTTTTTGCTTTTAGAGGGTAATGGTTAATGGCGGAGACAAGGCCAAAGAATTATCCGAAATTAGAGAACTATCAGCCGACAAGATTTATGCTGCCGACATCTCATTATGATGAGAAGAAAGCTGATAGGGCTGTTATGTTTATAGAGAATTTGAAACACACCAAAGGAAAGTGGTCGGGAAAGCGTTTCTGGTTATTACCCTGGCAAGAACAGATCATACGAGATGTTTTCGGCATTGTTGATGATAACGGGAATCGGCAGTTTCGTACCGCTTTTGTTGAAATTGGTAAGAAGAATGGTAAGTCAGAGCTTGCAGCGGCGGTTGCATTATATCTTTTATATGCGGACAACGAGCCTAGTGCAGAAGTATATGGTGCTGCAGCCGACAGAGGACAAGCCAGCATTGTTTTTGACGTTGCAAATCAGATGGTAAAAATGACACCGGCACTTATGAAGCGTAGCAAAATCATGGGTGCCACAAAGCGTATTGTTAATTACGATAACGCAGGCTTTTATCAAGTCCTATCTGCAGAAGTTGGAACCAAGCATGGACTTAATGTATCAGGTCTTGTGCTTGATGAAGTACATGCTCAGCCAAACAGACGACTTTATGATGTTCTCACTAAAGGCTCTGGCGATGCCAGAGAGCAGCCGCTGTTTTTCCTTATTACGACTGCTGGAACTGAGAAGGAAAGTATCTGTTATGAGCTTCATATGAAGGCAACCGATATCCTGGTAGGAAGAAAAGTGGATCCTACTTTTTATCCGGTTGTTTTTGGGCTTACCGATGATGACGATTGGCATGATGAGAAGAATTGGTATAAAGCGAATCCTTCTCTAGGACAGACAATTCAGATAGACAGAGTAAGGGATGCTTATAAAGAAGCATTACAAAACCCAGCTGAGGAGAATGTATTTAAGCAGCTTCGTCTTAATATGTGGGTTTCAAGTCTGACAAGATTTATCCCTGAGCAGATATATGATCTTGGAAATGAACCGATTGACACGGACGCACTTCTTGGTAGGGAGTGCTATGGAGGGTTGGATCTGTCCAGTACCGGTGATATCACGGCATTGGTTTTGGTATTTCCTCCAAGAAATGAGACTGAGAAATATATCTTAGTTCCATACTTCTGGATCCCGGAGGATACAATTCCGATTCGCGTAAGGAGGGCCAGTGTTCCGTATGACGTTTGGCATCAGCAGGGCTACCTGTTTGCAACAGAAGGAAATGTTGTAAATTATGATTTTATTGAAAAGTTCATAGAGGACCTGGGGACAAAATATCACATTCTGGAAATTGCTGTGGATAGATGGAATGCAACAATGCTTACACAGCATCTTATGGATGATGGGTTTACAATGGTTCCTTTTGGCCAGGGTTATAAAGATATGTCGCCAGCTACGAAGGAATTTAGTAAATTGTTATTTGAAGGAAAGATTGTTCATGGAGGAAATCCAGTCCTTCGTTGGATGAGTGGAAATGTTGTAGTAGAAACTGATGCTGCAGAGAACATCAAAGTAACGAAGGCAAAGTCGCCGGAGAAAATTGATGGCATTGTTGCGACGATTATGGCTCTTGATAGGGCAGTGAGAAATCAAGGTGATCAAGGAAGCGTTTATGATGAACGTGGAATTTTTATTTTCTAATCGTATCGAAATTTGCGGTACAAAAGTGTTGACAAAGTATTGACAAATATATCGACCAGTGGTATTGTGCTCGTATAGAGAGCTGCGGTACAGCTGGCCGCGGTACAGCAGCGTTTTACGAAAGGAGATTAAATATGAGTAGACCAGGTTATATGTCAATCTATGCCGATGAGAAAACACAGCAGATTTTTGATGAGTTTACAAAGATTAAAGGAATAACAAAATCTACTGCATTAACAGAAATGTTAGAGATTTTTATGTTATGTCAGGATGAGGAATTGTATTCTGAGCTTAAAAAGAAATCATTAGGAGTGGAGGTAGCAAAGCAAATGTTGATACAGAGAACAGATAGTCGTGCGGTCAATGATTATATTTTTATGAAACTGGGAACTTCGTATGATGGATATGGAAATCCAATGGATGGGTATGATACCATTGAAGCGTATATGCGAAACTGCGATGAAAATAGCCTAGGATATACATGGTTTTCAACTGAGTCACTTCACTTTGGAATGGCAAAGAAAAAGGTTGAATATTACAACTCACTAGCTGAATTAGGTGAGAGTGTCAAGATTTTATTTGCTGTTGGTGAAGGAGTTAATGAGATTGCTTATTCGGCGACAGTTATGCAGATAGCATCCGGAAGAGATGCGGTTTCTTGTCCTGGTGAAGAAGGGAGTGTTCCTGAAGAATTTGCTAATGAAGAAAAAGCAAAGATATGGATTAAAATAAAGGATATTGCAGAGGAACATGATATTAAGGCCGCCATGTTAAAAGTTAGAAGTACAGACGCTAATTTGAAACAGGTTATTTCGGGCTCACAGTTTCATTTTGGATATGTGTATCTTCCAGAATAATGAATAAGTAATATTTTTGTTGGAAAGCATCTCAATATGAGGTGCTTTCCAAATTTTTAGGGAAATTATTTTTTTTACTTGTATCATTGGTCTTTGTGTTTTTGTTGAGGTCATAAATTAGATGGAGGTGTAGTTCGTGGGAATAAAGAGTTTGTTTGGATTTGGGCAGGCAAGAGATAAGCCTACAAATAAAGCGGCAGATGCAGGTTATTCATTCTTATTTGGACGAACAACCAGCGGAAAGCCGGTAAACGAAACCACTGCAATGCAAACTACTGCAGTATATGCTTGTGTTCGTATTTTATCCGAAGCGATTGCTTCATTGCCAGTCCATGTTTATCAGTATAAAGATGGTGGTGGGAAAGAAATGGTAATTGACCATCCGTTATATCAGGTGCTCCATGATGAGCCAAATCCAGAGATGACTTCATTTGTGTTTCGCGAAACGCTGATGAGTCATCTTTTAATTTGGGGAAATGCTTATGCACAGATCATTCGTGATGGCGCTGGCAGAGTGCTTGGTTTGTATCCGCTTCTTCCGAATAAGATGGATGTGCAGCGTGATGATAAGGGTGAGATCTACTATGTGTATTCCAGAAGTAGTGATGAGAATCCAAATTTCAAAGAATACGGTGATATCAAGCTCAAGAAGGAAGATGTGCTTCATATTCCAGGCCTTGGTTTTGATGGACTTATTGGTTACTCGCCTATCGCAATGGCAAAGAATGCTGTGGGCATGACGCTCGCGTGTGAGGAATATGGTGCCAGTTTCTTTGCAAATGGTGCCAATCCAGGCGGCGTGTTGGAACATCCTGGAGTGCTTAAGGATCCAAGTAAGGTTAGAGATTCCTGGAATGCTGTGTATCGTGGAACAAGCAATGCCCATAAGATTGCTGTGTTAGAGGAAGGAATGAAATATCAGCAGGTTGGTATTCCTCCGGAAGAAGCACAGTTTCTTGAAACAAGGAAATTTCAGATCAATGAAATCGCTAGATTATACCGTATTCCTCCACATATGGTTGGTGATTTGGAAAAATCGAGCTTTTCAAATATCGAACAGCAGTCACTGGAATTTGTAAAATACACCTTGGATCCATGGGTTATCCGTTGGGAACAGAGCCTCCAGAAAGCACTCCTGCTTCCAGGAGAAAAGGGAAAGTATTTCATTAAGTTAAATGTGGATGGCCTGATGCGAGGCGATTATCAATCTCGTATGAATGGGTACAGTATAGGCCGTCAGAATGGTTGGCTTTCTGCAAACGATATCCGGGAAATGGAAGATATGAATCCACTGTCTGATGAAGAAGGTGGAAACTTGTATCTGATCAATGGCAACATGTGCAAACTTGCAGATGCAGGTATTTTTGCAGGAGAGCAAAAGCAACCTGAGGAGAGCACAAAGCAGGAAGATCTGCCATCACAAGAAAATAGAAAGAGAGGTAAGCGATGAAACGTAAGTTTTGGAACTGGGTAAAGAATGAGGGCGAACTCGAAGCAACGAGGACGCTCTTTTTAAATGGAGAAATTTCAGATGAAACCTGGTATGGCGATGAAGTGACTCCGCAGCTTTTTAAGGATGAGCTGAATGCGGACAGCGGTGATATCACTGTTTGGATTAACTCTCCAGGAGGAGATGTATTTGCAGCAGCTCAGATTTACAACATGCTTCGTGATTATAAGGGGCATGTCACAGTTAAGATTGACGGTTTAGCAGCATCTGCAGCGTCGGTTATTGCTGTGGCAGGGGATACCGTACTTGTTAGTCCAGTAGCAATGATGATGATTCATAACCCGGCGACACTTGCAATGGGAAACACCAAAGATATGGAAGCTGCTATTGCAATGTTAATTGAGGTGAAGGAATCCATCTTAAATGCTTATGTGGATAAGACCGGTCTTTCCAGAAACAAGCTGTCAAAGATGATGGATGATGAGACTTGGTTTAATGCCAAGAAAGCAGTAGAGCTTGGATTTGCGGACAAAGTATTATTTGCCGCAGAAGAAAAGCTTAAGAAAAAGCCGGAAGAAGATGAGGAGCCGGATGAGAAAGAAGAAGGAAAAGAACCAGAGGAAGATGGTGAAGGCGACGAGGATGAGAAAAAGAAGAAGTTTCCATTCCAGAATGCCTATGCCTATTCCAGAAAATCGGTTGCAGATTCCTTTTTGAATAAGGTGACAGATAAGGCACCGGCAACAGTACCTGTAAACCAGTTAAGAAAGAGACTTGATCTCTTAAAACGATAGGAGGATTTCACAATGAGTAAAGTATTAGAATTAAAGGAAAAGAGAGCAAAAGCATGGGAGGCAGCAAAGGCATTTTTAGATTCCAAGCAGGGATCCAATGGACTGATGTCTGCAGAGGATGCAGCAACTTATGACAAGATGGAAGCAGAGGTTGTTGATCTTGGAAAAGAGATTGAACGACTTGAGCGTCAGGCTGTGATTGATGCAGAACTTGCCAAAGCAACAAGTACGCCAATTACAAATAAGCCAAACACCCAGCCGGGAGGTGAAACAAAGACCGGTAGAGCTACAGACGAGTATAAGAGAGCGTTTTGGAATAGCATGAGAAACAAGAATTCTTATGAAATCCAGAACGCTCTTTCCGTTGGTACAGATTCCGAGGGTGGGTATCTGGTTCCGGACGAGTATGAAAAGAAGTTAGTAGAAGCACTGGAGGATGAAGTATTCTTCAGAAGCCTCGCAACCGTCATCAAAACATCATCTGGAGATCGTAAGATTCCGATTGTTACTTCCAAGGGAGAAGCAGCATGGATTGATGAAGGCGGTCAGTTCCCAGAAAGTGATGATAGCTTCGGACAGACTTCCATTGGAGCACACAAGCTCGCTACCATGATCAAGGTATCAGATGAGCTCCTTAATGATTCCGTTTTCAATATTGAGCAGTACATCTCGAAGGAGTTTGGACGTCGTATTGGAACAAAGGAAGAGGAAGCCTTCTTCATTGGTGATGGTACCGGAAAGCCGATTGGTGTTTTCAATAAGACCGGTGGTGCTGATATTGGTGTGACAGCAGCGACTACAAGTATTACCTTCGATGATGTGATGGATCTTTATTACAGCCTTCGTGCACCTTACCGTAATAAGGCAACCTGGCTGCTTAATGATTCTACAGTAAAGGCAATTCGTAAGCTCAAGGATGGTAATGGAAATTATATCTGGCAGCCTTCTGTAAGAGAAGGAGAGCCGGACAGAATTTTGAACCGCCCTTATCGGACATCCATTTATGTTCCAGAGCTTGCAGCCGGAAACAGAGTTATGGCCTTTGGTGATTACTCTTATTACTGGATCGCGGATCGCCAGGGACGCAGCTTTAAGAGATTAAATGAGCTCTTTGCAACAACCGGTCAGGTGGGATTTTTAGCATCCGAGAGAGTGGACGGTAAGTTGATTCTTTCCGAGGCAGTAAAGACACTTGATGTAAAGGCGTCTGCAAAATAAGACCAGGAGGTAGGATAAATGCAGGTAACGTTAGAAGCAGCAAAAAGTTATCTGAGAGTAGATTCCTCAGATGATGATGCACTGATAAGCGGTCTCATCGTTTCGGCAGAAACATTGGTAAGAGAGGTGACTCGCTTAAATGATGAGGAATTGCTCCTGTATAAGGAGATTGTGGAAATTGCAGAGCTCTTTACGATTGCGTACCTGTATGAACACAGGGAAGAAGCGGATCACAAGAACCTTACTGAAACGGTGAAGTATCTGCTTTTTCCAATCCGTAAGGAGGTCTTTTGATGATTGAGACAATGCGGGAGCGTATCACAATTCAAAAAAGTAAAGCTGTAACAGATAAGGATGGAAATCATGTCCATGTTTGGGAGGATTATTATTCTTGTGCTGCATATGCAAATAATCTTTCTGGAAAAGAATATTGGGCAGCAGCACAGGTAAATGCACAGACAGATTTATATTTTCTAATCCGTTATTGTAGTGAGGTGGCTGCGATTGATAGTGAACACTTCCGCATTGTATTTCATGGACAGCTTTACAATATTTCATTTGTTGATAACGTGCAGTGCAAAAATAAGACTTTGAAGCTCCGCGCAAGTCTGGTAAAGAGGTGATGGTATGGCAAATACAGTAAGTGTTGATCAGCTCGCAAATGTTATTATGCAGGGCCTTACGGAATATGCCGATGCACAGAGCGATATGGTAAAGCAAAGTGTGAAGGATGTTAGTAAGGAAGTCAAAAAAGAAATATCTGCAAATGCTCCAAAGAGGACTGGCGTTTATAAAAAGAGTTGGGTTACCAAGAAAACGAAGGAAACCAGTAATTCTCTTACAATGACGGTTCACTCCAAGAATCGGTATCAGATTGCGCATCTTTTGGAACATGGCCATGCGAAACGTGGAGGAGGTAGAGTTGCCGCAATCCCACATATTGTGCCGGCGGAAGAACATGGAGCGATATTGTTACAGCAGAAAATTGAAAGGGGATTACGGGAATGACACATCAGGAAGTAATGACAATGCTTGCGGAGATGAATCTTCCATATGCATATGATCATTTTGTAGAGGGAGAGTCACCGGATCCTCCTTTTTTAGTGTTCTTATATCCAGGAAGTAATCACTTTGCAGCAGATGGAAAAGTGTATTTTAAAGTGAATCGATTAAATATTGAGCTCTATACAGATAAGAAAGATGTGGAGCTCGAAGAAACTGTAGAGGCTGTGCTGGATAGGCATGGCATTTTTTATGGCAAAAGCGAAGTATGGATTGAATCTGAAAATCTGTATGAGGTGCTTTATCAGATGGAGGTATAGAAATGGCTAATAAAAAGAATAAGGTCAAATTTAATATCTGCAACGTGCACTATGCACCGATTATAGTTGCAGAGGAAGGATCGGTTACCTTTGGAACGCCTGTGCCAATGCCAGGTGCTGTATCCATTAGTATGGATCCAACCGGTGAGCCGGAATCATTCTATGCGGATGGTATTGAATATTACGTAATCAATAATAACCAGGGATATGACGGAGATCTAGAACTTGCAATGATTCCTGAAGCTTTCCGTACTGATATTCTGAAGGAAGAAGCCGATGCCAATAAGGTCCTGGTGGAAAATGCAAACTCAGAGACAGGCAGCTTTGCACTTTTATTTGAGTTTGATGGTGATATCAGAAAAATCCGTCATGTACTTTATAACTGTTCTGCATCCCGTCCGACCATTGAGTCTAAGACAAATGAAGAGGACAAGGAAGTACAGACGGAGACACTTACCATCAAGGCAAGACCGATGGCAGATGGATATGTTAAGGCAAAGACGGGTGATGCCACTACGGATACAGTTTATAACAACTGGTACAAGAGTGTATATCAGCCGACAGCAGTAGCTGAGCAGCAGTCTGCAAAATCAACCAAGGCTGTATCATAAGGAGGCGTAGAATATGGGAATCAGAAAAGATATAGAGATCGATGGACAGATGGTTGCATTCAAAGCGAGTGCAGCCATCCCAAGAATCTACAGATTAAAATTTCAGAGGGATATTTATAAAGATCTTGCCGTGCTTGAGAAAAGTATCGGTGATGGGAAGGAAGAGTCATCAAATCTGGATATGTTCTCGCTTGAGATGTTTGAAAACATAGCTTTTATTATGGCCAAACACGCAGATTCATCCATCCCAGATACTCCAGAAGAGTGGCTTGATAATTTCAATACATTCTCTATTTATCAGGTTCTTCCACAGCTGATTGAACTTTGGGGACTGAATGTAAAAACGGATGTTGAATCTAAAAAAAAGTTCGCCCAACAGAGCGTGAAATGACAACCCCGTTGTTTCTGCTTCGCTGTGTGCAGTTAGGTCTATCGATGGCAGATCTTGATTTGCTGTCGATAGGCCTTATCAACGATATGTATGCAGAAAGCAGAAATGATGATTGCAAGTATGCAGAGCTTGCAACGCAGGAAGATTTTGACAGGTTTTAATTGACCGGGTGTTAAATTGTAAATAAGGTTTCGACATATATCGACAATTAGGATTCGACATATATCGACAATTAGTTCTTTTATTCTATAGAGAGTTATGATAAAATAGCACTATTACGATGCCATAATTTACATATATCGATTATTAACCGGATTGTAAACGCACTTTTTCCCCAAGAAAAAGATTATGGCATCGTTTTTATTGGCTTATTTTTAGCGGATGAATGCCTTGTTATAGTTGACGGAACAGAAATTATTGTGTTAAAATAGAACAAATGTTCTATAAACAGAGGCGAATAATATGATTTCTTTTCCGGCACAGGTAATTAGTTGTACAAATAGAGATGGAACGATTATTCCGATTAGTTTTAAGTTTGAAGATTCAACAGGAGTAATTCGTTCGTATGAAGTAATCTGTATAAAAAATAAACAAGAATGTCCAAGGTTTACAATTAAATATGATGTACAGGTAGAAGAGTATGGATATAAAAGAACATATTGTTTATTCTATCGCATTGGTGACCATGAATGGTCTTTGCTTTTCGATAGATGAATACATGAAAAATGTGAGTTAAGATGAATTTTTTATAGGGCAAACATCTGTTAGAAATGGCAGGTGTTTTTCTTTTGTTAAGGAGCAGAGATGCTCCTTTTTTTGTACCTATTTTTAGGAGGAGGTGAGAATTCATGGCAAGCCGTAAACAGGGAATTACCGTAGAAATCGGTGGTGATACAACCAAATTGCAAAATGCCCTTAAAGGTGTGAATGGACAGATCAAGTCCACTCAGTCACAGCTTAAGGATGTAAATAAACTTCTGAAGCTGGATCCGGGTAATACGGAACTTCTGGCACAAAAACATAAACTGTTAGGTGAAGCAGTCAGCGAAACAAAAGAAAAGCTGGCAACCTTAAAGACCGCAGCAGAACAGGCAAATACAGCACTTGCCAATGGAGAAATCTCACAGGAACAGTATGATGCCCTTCAAAGAGAAATCGTAGAGACAGAGCAGGAGTTAAAGAAGCTTGAAACTCAGGCCAATCAGTCAGCTACGGCAGTTCAGAAGATAGCAGCAGCCGGAGAAAAACTAAAGACTACAGGAGATAATATTTCTTCTGCCGGTCAGAAATTATTGCCTGTTACAGCCGGGGTTACTGCTTTAGGAACTGCATCAGTTACTACGGCAGCTAATTTCGAGTCTGCTATGTCACAGGTACAGGCAACAATGGGAATTACCAAAGATGCTATGTCAACGGTAAACGGTCAGTCAGTAAATACAATGGATACCCTTTCTAAGCTGGCAAAGAAGATGGGTGCTGAAACAGCCTTCTCTGCATCCGAGTGTGCAGAGGCTCTTAATTATCTGGCTCTTGCAGGATATGATACACAGCAGATGTGTGATACTCTGCCAACGGTACTTAATCTGGCAGCTGCCGGAGATATAGAACTTGCATCTGCATCGGATATGGTTACCGATGCCATGTCAGCTCTTGGTATGGGAGTTGATGAGGCAGGAACGATGGTAGACCAGATGGCAAAGACGGCATCTACCACAAATACGTCCGTGGCACAGTTAGGAGAAGGTATCCTTACCATTGGTGCGACAGCAAAATCCATCAAGGGTGGAACAGCAGAACTGAATACTGCGCTTGGTATCCTTGCGAATAATGGTATCAAAGGGGCAGAGGGGGGTACACATTTACGAAACGTTATCCTGTCATTGCAGAGTCCGACCGATGCAGCCGCCAAGCAGATGGAGGCATTAGGGGTATCTGTGTATGATTCGGAAGGAAATATGCGTAGCTTGAATGACATCCTTGGAGATTTGAACAAATCAATGGGTGGCATGACATCCGCTGAAAAGTCCAATATCATCAGTACGATTTTTAACAAGACAGATCTTTCTTCCGTAAATGCTTTACTTGCAAATACTGGAAATACGTGGGATGACCTTCAAAAAAAGATTTTAGACAGTGGTGGAGCCGCCCAGAAGATGGCAGATACACAGCTTGATAACCTGCAGGGACAGATCACTATATTGAAATCGGCCTTAGAGGGACTCGCCATTTCATTTGGAGAATTGTTGATGCCCGCAATTAAACAGATTGTGGGATGGATACAGAAGTTTGTGGACTGGCTGAACGGACTGGGAGATGGTACAAAAAAGACGATCGTTACGATAGCTCTTCTTGCGGCTGCCCTTGGCCCTGTACTGATAGTTATTGGAAAAGTGATATCTGCAGTTGGTACAATCATGACGGTTGTTCCGAAGATGTCTGGAGTCATTAATACAGTTAAGGGGGCGTTTGCAGCACTTAATACAACAATGCTTGCAAATCCAATCGTACTCATTATCGCAGGTATAACAGCACTTGTGGCTGCTTTTGTTATTCTTTGGAATAAGTGTGACGGATTCCGGCAATTCTGGATTGAACTTTGGAATAGCGTAAAGCAGATTGCAATCACGGTATGGAACGCGATCAAGTCATTTTTTTCAAAGGTATGGGAGGCAATCAAGACGATTTTCTCTACGGTATTTGAAGTGATCAAAACGCTTGTGACAACTTACTTCAATTTCTATAAGACCATTATTGAGACGGTCCTTAATGTGATAAAGACAGTAATCATGACAGTATGGGAAGCGATCAAAGGTGTATTTACTACAGTCTTTGAAGTGATAAGAACCATAGTGACAACTTACTTTAATATATATGCGACCATTATTCAGACAATACTTACGATCATTCAGACGATTGTAACAACAGTATGGAATACCATAAAAACCGTGATTACTACGGTTCTTAATGCGATCAAAACTGTATTTTCTACGATATGGAATGCGATCAAGACTATAATCGGTGCAGTTCTTAGTGGCATTAAGGGTTTAATTACAGGAGATTTTACCGCTGTAAAAAATTCCATTACCACAATTATGAATACGATTCAGAATACGATATCGACCATCTGGAATACCATCAAATCCACGATATCTACAGTCCTTGGCGCAATCAAGGGAGCGGTCACATCCGTATTCTCCGGCATCGTAAATGCGGTGAAAAATGCAATGGGGAATGTGCTTAGTGCAGTAAAGACGGGTTTTTCCAATGTGAAGAGTCATATCACGGGACTTGCTTCACAGGCTGTTACCTGGGGCAAGGATCTGGTCATGGGAATTGTAAATGGTATTAAGAGCTGCATTGGTGCAGTAGGTGATGCTGTTAAGAGTGTGGCCAATAAGATCAAGTCATTCCTTCATTTCTCTGTGCCGGACGAGGGACCTCTTACCGATTATGAATCCTGGATGCCTGATTTCATGGGAGGACTTGCCAAGGGCATTGAAAAGAGTAAGGGCATGGTAGCAAAAGCAATCGAAGGTGTATCTCAGAATATGATAATCAGTCCAAATGCGTCAGTCGATACAACCATGAAAAATGAAACTACGGGGATGTCTCAGATTAGTATGTCCGGCATAGTTGGGGCAATCAAGGAGGCATTGGCTGGATTTGATAGACCACAGGGTGATACAGTCATCCCGGTATATATTGGTGGAACACAGATTGATGAAATCATTCTGTCAGCACAGGGCAGACAGAACTTAAGAAGCGGAGGACGAGCATAATGGCATTTATGAAAGTGTTGGAATTTGATGGGATAACACTTCCTTTCCCGGATGATTATAACGTAGACTTTGCTGATGTGGAGGCTGATTCATCGGGGGAAACAGAAGCAGGCACAAAACAAAGGGATATTGTGAGACAAGGTGTTCCTACAATATCTGTTTCATTTTCTGTTACACCGAAGTGGCTGGAAAAATTATCTTATTTCAGGGGCAGACCCAAGATTGTGGTCAGATATTTTTCACCGGAAACACTGAAGTATGGAGAACAGGAAATGTATATTGATGGGTATAAAGCAAAACTTGAACACGATAATTCAAAGAAGGGACTCTGGAATGTTTCGTTCACATTGGAGTCGTTTTAAGGAGGTGGTCTGATTGTATCCAGTAAGTGATGGATTTTTGGAGAAAATAAAGGAAAACACAAGAGAATATTATTGGACGGGTACAATCACCACAAAGAACGGTACGAAGTATGATTTTACGAACCAGGATATTCTAAAGGGTTCAGCATATGTAAATCAGAAATGCTGCGGAAACGGAGAAATGGAAATCGGCTCGGTATATGCTGCAGAGATGAAAGTGACGCTTTTCAATAATATTGACAGATACACCCTTACGGATGCGGAAGTAACGCTTGATTACCATCTGAAACTTGGCGATGGAAAAGAAGAAACCGTTCCTATGGGTGTATTTCTTGTTTCGGAGGCAAACAGAAAAATAAAGACATTAGAAATAACAGCATACGACAGGATGCTGTTACTTGATAAGGATTTCAAGATAACAGATATGGTAGGTACGCCATATGAAATCCTGAACCTTATGGCAACCGACTGCGGGGTAGAATTGGAGCAGTCACAGGAGCAGATTGAAGGTATGACGAATGGGAAAGAAACCTTCTCTGTATATACGGATAATGATATAGAAACATGGCGGGATGTTTTATTTTATATAGCACAGGCTATGTGCAGCTTTGCTACCTTTAACAGAAAAGGGAAGCTGGAGCTTCGTCAATATACAATGGATTCTGTATTTGAGATAAACAGCACGCATCGTTTTGGAAGCAGTTTTTCTGATTTCAAGACTAGATATACCGCTATCAGCTCCACAAATCAAAGGACAAAAACAGCAGAGTATTTCGCATTGGAAACAGATAATGGTTTAACAATGAACCTTGGCACAAATCCTCTGTTGCAATATGGCTTACAGGGAACGCGGGATAGAATCCATAAGAAAATACTGGAACAACTGTCGGTGTTTGAATACATACCATTTGATTCAACAACCATTGGAAATCCGGCACTTGATGTAGGAGATGTTATCCGGCAGAAGGGCGGTCATGCAGATAATGACAGTTTCTATTGTATCACAGAGTTTGAGTGTAAGGTAAATGGAAAACAGACATTAAAGGGTGTTGGTAAGAATCCAAGGCTTGCGGCAGCAAAGAGTAAGAATGATAAGAATATATCAGGACTTATTAATTCTGCCGAAGAAAATAAAATCATTTACTACAATTTTGTAAATGCATCAGATCTTACCATAGGAGAAAAACAGATAGAAATCATCTCCATCCAGTATGTGGCAGTGGAGGATACAACGGCAATGTTTCTGGCACAGATTATCCTAAATGCCATTCCATCAGAAGAAGGCAAAACGGTTATCCTAAAAATCACCTATAAAAAAGGTCTCGAAGAGGTAACATCGTTTTATCCGATTGAAACATATTTTGAAGGAAAACATACGATGGCGTTGTTCTTTCCGCTTGAGGTTACCGGAAAAACGGATAATAATTTTTCAGTTTATATGAATATTGAAAGTGGTGGTTCGGCAAGGATAAGTGCCGGGAACATCAGAGCAACCATTTCGGGACAGGGACTTGCAGCAGGAACTAATGAATGGGATGGAAAAATCACCATTACGGAAACGGTTGGTAATACGATTTTCTGGGAAAACGGTAAGTATTCAGTGGATAATTTTATCAGTAAGGTTATTTTAGCTTCGCAAAATCCAGTTGGCTCCCCTGTTACGGAAACGATGGAAAGGGTTGAGTTTGGGACGTGGTCATTTGATGTTGCCAGTCTGGATGAAAACATAAACGCTGCGCCTATGATCAAATCTTTTACGGTAGATAGCATTTACCCACCTGTTTACAACGGGGAATATGTCTATATCGATGATGGCGCGTTTACAATGATATCATCTTACGAGGTGCCTGAAAGCGTAGAAAGTACAGTGAATTACGGACGGATGTCGGTTCTTGCAATAGATACGGAGCAGTTTGAGTCCGTAGGAAGTATGGAGGTGATTAAATGCTGATTGATGAAAGTTTATATGCGTGGAGACCAGATGCGCCAATGAAATATGCCCTTGAAAGCAGCGGTGCCTTTTCATTTGAAGGAGAACCACGGAGAATTTATATGATGAAATTATCTGGTCTGACCAAAGGCACCATCAGTGTATATGCCGATGAGGAAAAAACACAGCATATAGGTACGACCATATATCCAGACAGCATAATCGAACCAGAAAATCCACTCTGCACGGATATGGTGTACTTATGCGGTGATGGTGTGGAGGCAGGAGTAGAAATTACCATTTATGCTGAAAAAGGCAAACAAAAAAATGAAATGAACGAATTTATAAATACGACGGATGGAATGACTTGTATCAGAAATTCTGCAAATGATGATGGGACGGATAGTGTTACAGGAGTTGAATGGTTTAAGTTTAATGGTGTGGCTGCGTCTACGCTATATGTAAGTGGTAATCATTGGATTGGTTTTGGTACGAGTTCGCAGCAACTTTATGTCTGTAACCGTGACGGAAAATGTTACAGCTTATACCGTCAGGAAGGACAGCTTATAAATGGCACAAGGTTTCTAAAAATCAGATGGGAAGGTTATGCGGTGTATAACAGTACATCTTCAAGCTGCAGACTGATTTTTGAATTGTTCCTTTTTGATAGCAATGACATATATCTGAATGTCGTGCAGAAACCAACGAGCAGTTCCTATTATGGAACTTCACAGCTGGTCTGCAACGGAAAGACCATACCGTTCAATGTGTGTGATGGAACTGGAGGCAGGAAGAGCATCTGCTTTTATCATCAGGATGAGGATGGTATGGAGTGGGAGGTTTCTTATGAGGAATACCAGAAAGCAGATGTCTATACGGATTCATATCTGATACGGAGTCAGGGAAAGTATTACACAGTTGAAAATGAAGAGCTAAAACAGGTCGAGTTGGCTGTTCTTACGTCTGCATATTTTTATCGCTATGGCATAGACAGTATACCGGACGGAAGCCTGTTACTTGGACTTGTGAATCCGGAAGTATTGTTCTGGACGAATGATCCTTCAGAAAGTCTATTGATGAAGGCAGACCTTACCGCATATCCGTTCCCGCAGACTCTGCTTGGTTTTGCAGATATGCATAGTGAGACCATCAAGGGGATACGTCTGATTACTGCAGAGTATTCCGGCACGATAGGGGTTAAGACTTCCTATGACGGAGGAACGGAATATGTGACGGAGGTTACATTGGAGGAGTTTCTTGCCAGAGATGTTAATGAACTTTGGAATCTGTGCCAGACAAAACGGATGCTTTATATACAGTTCATTCTGTATAACGGGGCAAAACTTACACGATTCAAAATTACTTATGAAAATTAGGAGGCGGGATATGTTAAAGGGAAAAACAATTATTGAACTTACGGATGTAAATACCGGAAAAGTGGAAAGACACGAAGATGAAAATATGGTAACCAATGCATTGAAGCATATTTTTGAACCTATGGGACTTTATAAGGATACATCCTATTTGTTTGGTACGGGCATACTGCCATATTATGAAAAACTTCTGGGTGGCATTTTAATGTTTGATGGTGAGATCGAGGAAGACCGGGAAATGCTGTTTGCACCGTCAGGAGTCAGTATGACTGCGTGTGGTGTTTATGGTCAGCAGAATGACGGTATTGGAACGTGCCGGGGAGATTTTAATGTGACGGAAAGCGAAGTGAACCTTACGGATAAGTATGTGAAGTATGTATATGATTTTACAACTTCACAGGGAAATGGAAGAATTGCATCTGTATGTCTGACAAGCTGTTGGGCTGGTTATAACGGTTATGGCTCAGAGGATGCCGTTTTCACCAATACGGGAACTAATATGAGCATCAGAACAAATAATGGATCCGTCAATTTTATGGGTGGCATGACTAATACTACATACCGGGGAAACAGCAATAGTGTAGGTGTTACACAGTATTTATTTACAGTTGATGCGGAAAATGACATCCTGTATTACTTCAGATGTAATTCTACAAAATCAATCTCTATTGTAAAAAGAAAAGGGTATTTCAAATCACTATCTGTTTTTAACACCCCATCAGAAGCGGGAGATTTGATTGAAGTTATCGATCTTCCTGATTTTACTACAGGTCTGTATCAGACGAATTACTTTTACTACAATTATGTTGAAGAAGAAAACAGTGTATATATTTATGCATCATCTAGTACGGTAAAGGCAGGAGGGGCATTTAACATTATTAAGATAAACTGCGAAAACTGGTCTGTAACGGAATATCCGATGACAAATCAGTGCAATGAAGAGATATATGCAGGATCAACCACTTGTTTTGCATATAAGGGATATTTTTATGCGCTATCCTATAGGGGATATTCAATATTCAAAATTAAAATTGGGAATTCTACAGACGTGGTAAAAATGGAAGTACCAAAGTCTGGGCAAAGCAACTATATCTATCCGGCCTATGCGGTTAACGGACGTATTTATTATGATACTTACAGCCACAGCTATATGAGTGCATCTGAAAGAAACCTTATTCTGAATACGGAAAAGGAAACCATAACATTTTCGGAGAACAGAGCCGTTTATGGATATCGGTATAACTCTACACCGGGAGGTGTTCAGGTAATGGGGCATAAAGAGTGTGTATATTGGTCGGGAGATTTTATATATCCGGGAAATTATCTGGCAACCATAAATAATTTGGAGTCCCCGGTTACGAAAACGGCGGATAAGACAATGAAGGTGACATACATCATACAGGAACATGAAAATTAGCAGCAAAAGAGGCTGCTTTTTTTATACAAATATTTATAAGGAGGACAAGACGATGAAAGAATTCTGGAATGCAGTGCAGTTCGTATTTACGGCCGTAGGAGGATGGCTTGGTTACTTTTTGGGAGGATGTGATGGTTTGTTATACACATTAATTGCATTTGTGATTATTGATTATATCACAGGAGTCATGTGTGCAATCAACGACAAAGCATTGTCAAGTGAGGTTGGCTTCAAAGGAATCTGCCGGAAGGTTCTGATTTTTCTCTTGGTAGGAATTGCAAATATTCTTGACTTGCACGTAATCAAGACAGGCAGTGTGCTTAGAACAGCAGTGATTTTCTTCTATATTTCCAATGAGGGTGTAAGTCTCTTAGAGAATGCTTCCCATTTGGGATTGCCTGTACCGCAGAAGATTAAAGCTGTATTGGAACAACTGCACGATCGTGCAGAAGATGAAGAAAAGGAGGATGACTAATATGGATCAGAAATTTGGAATTGATGTAAGTCGTTGGCAGGGAGATTTCAACTTTGCCAATGCAAAGAATAATGAGGGTGTAGAGTTTGCCATCATTAAAGCAGGAGGCGGTGATGATGGACTCTACAAAGACAGCAGATTTGAGGATAATTATAGAAAATGTATGGAATGTGGACTCCCGAAGGGAGCATATTTCTTCGGAAATGCAAAAAGCGTGGCTGATGCAAAGAAAGAGGCAGAGTATTTTATTTCTATCCTTAGTGGAAAGAAATATGAGTACCCTGTCTTTTATGATGTTGAGGGCAAAATGATCACAGACAATGACAGAGCAACGCTTTCGGGGATTGTGAAAGCATTTTGCTCAACTATGGAAGCAGCAGGTTATTGGGTAGGTATTTATTCATCGGAATCATTTTTCAATAGTAAAATGAATGACGGAGAACTTACAAGATACAGCCATTGGATTGCCAGATGGGGGAAGAGTAAGCCTGTTTTAAGTAGTGGAGCTGAAACGCAGATGTGGCAGTTTGGTGGAGAGACAAATCTTATCCGCAGCAATAAGATCAATGGTCAGACCTGTGACCAGAATTATTGCTATGTGGACTATCCGGCAAAGATCAAGGCTGCAGGACTGAATGGATATATCAAGACAGGTGTAGCTGTTCCAGTAAAGAAATCAAATGAGGTAATTGCTGATGAAGTGATTGCAGGGAAATGGGGAACTGGTGCTGATAGAAAAGAAAGACTTGAGATTGCCGGATATAATTATTCTGTAATTCAGAGTATTGTAAATGATAGATTTGGTGTTGTACCAAAGAAGTCCGTTGATGAGGTGGTCAGAGAAGTAATTCATGGTGACTGGGGAAATGGAGAGGAAAGAAAGCAACGTCTTACTGCAGCTGGATATGATTATGCAACAATACAGCATAGAGTGGATATTTTGTTGAAATAGAATTTTAGAGTAAACTAAATTGAAACACAGTCCATAAATCTGATATTGTTATGATGAGAGAAAGCTTAATGGAAGATGTTTGAATTTGCAAGGCAGGAAAAATATAAGAAGGAACACTCGCTGGCTAATTACGGATAAGATAAAGACATGCGGCCCTTCAATTCAAAGGTGATATGCTCAAACAGAGGCACGAACTACTGCATCAAAGTATGGAAAAGCAGACGGGTATCCTACGGGGAATGCAATAAACGATATAAAGAAAAGGGTGTGATAGGTTGCAAGTATGAAAAATGTCCAGGACAATATCCTGAAAAGAGCCTTTTTAGCCGGTTGGAACCAGGTGGTAAGAGAGAGGAGCAAGCACCTGCCTGTATGGAAAGAGCCCGATGATAACCCGCTGCAGAACATACGAAATAAACAAATGATAGAACTTACAGAATAGGGAGTTATTAGGGATTCTGTTCCTGAGCCGGTACAGCTGGTACTTGAGCCGGTGGTTGCCAGGGATCCGCATAGCTTCCTGATTTGCTTTCTGAACGGGAACAGGGTGCAAGTTACAATCTAAAGAAGTACAGTGAAAAGGCCGATTGCGAGAGAATTCTGACCAGCATTCCTTCCCGCTCAGAACAATTTCATCAGTTCAACCAGAACATTTTGAGACGAGCTATTGACAGATACATATTTTGTGGTAAAATTAAATCAATCAGAACAAAATGCGCAGGTTAAACAGGACAAAATAAGCAGGAGGACAAGAATATGACAATATTAGAAGCTTTTAAGAATGAGAACCCTGGACAGTTTCATATATTTGACTCACACCAGGAAAGCATGGCGGAGAGGGGTGTCGATCATCTGGATAGGGATTTTGAGGCATATAGCTACAATATTCATAAGAACAACAAGCCTCAAGTAGGGGATGCATTCCTGTATAGGCGTCCAGGCAAGTCCACCAAGAACAGGAAGTTTAACATTTATGGCGGCGGGATTATTGAATATATCACAGAGCCGACTCTTGAAGGGCTTGTGTACGCAAAGGTTAGATCACCATTCAGACTTGGCAAACCTTTGGAACAGGGAGAAGACTTTCTGGAGACCTTCGAATGGACATCAAAGAAAAAAGAAAAAGGTTCCTGGGCACGTTTCTTTAACCAGTACGGTATGAATGTTATTGATGCCCATGACTTTTATGGCCTTGTTGGTGATCAGGAATTCATTGGAACAGGAAATACAAATCCTTATGGCGCAGGAATTTATGAAGCATCTGAGGAGTTATCAGAAGCGGAACCTGAATTCGAGGTAGAAGGTTTCCAGGTTAGTATCGATGAAGATAATGAAAACAAGGCGCCGGAAGTTAAGCATGATGTAAATAAGAAACTTACCGGCCGTCACGTTGACTTTAAGAAACTTCAGAATAAGAAGACCTATATCGGTGATGCTGGTGAGCTTTTAGTACTTGAAATGCTTCGTGAGCAGTATGAAGGAACTGATACCATTATCGAGCATGTATCTAAGACTGAGGGAGATGGCGTGGGTTACGATATTAGGGTGACAACACCGGATAAGCACGTGATCATGATAGAGGTCAAGACCACAAAGGAATCCTATGTTGACGGTTTCTATCTGACTCCACGTGAACTGAATGCGGCAAGACGGTGTCTGTTTGTTGAGGCCAGCAAGAGGATGTCATATCACATTTATCGCGTATACAACTTTGACGCAAAGAAAAAGACCGCTAACATTAAAATCTACGAGAAGTTTGATGATAAGGACTTCCGTTTAGCACCGACGTGCTGGAAGGTCCACATTTGCTAAGGCAAGGGGCCAGAAAGGAGAAGGAAAATGTCTGATGTACGAAGAACTAACAAAGATGCAGTAGAAAAAAGATCTGAAGTACGCCAGGAGAGGGATCCATTGAAGGATGCGGGACGTGTTTTCAATTATCTTGATGAACATCCTGGAGTTGGAGTTATTGCAGGCGGTGCTCTTACAGCCAGTGGTATCGGTGCTATAGTATATTACGGAAGCAAACTCATGTGACTGGGGGAATGGTAGTGAACGAAAACAGCGATTGGAAAAAGCTGGATACAATTATTCCGAGGTACAGAATAGAGTAAATGTTTTATTGAAATAGAAATGCATAGTAAAATAAATTGAAGTATAGCTTAGGAATTTGATATTGTTATGATGAGAGAAAGCTCAATGGAAGATATTTCTGTTGGGCTTTTTCTTTTTACGTTATATACCAAAGATTAGCAGTAGTACCCTATAAAGAACTTGCAATCTTGGGAATAGTATTTTAACATGTCACTACCATTAAGAAAGGAGTGGTTTTATGAAGATCCACATAATTAAACCGGATGCTATAAGTGTGAAAAAACTTAGGGTTTGCGCTTACTGTAGAGTATCCACTGAAGCGGAAGATCAAGAGAATTCATTGGAGAATCAGAAAGTTCATTATGAGGAGCTGATTAAGAATAATCCGGAATATGAATTTGTAAAGATTTATTATGATTTCGGTGTATCTGGTTATAAAGAAAGCCGACCAGCATTCCAGGAAATGCTCCAGGATGCCAGGAATGGAAAAATAGATCTCATAATAACTAAATCAGTATCACGATTTGCAAGAAATACCGTCACTTTTTTGAAAGCTGTAAGAGAGCTTAAAGAAATAGGTGTCGGTATTTTTTTTGAATTACAAAACAGTAATACCTTGACAGAGACTGGAGAGATGATGCTTACCATTATTTCAGCATTTGCACAGGCAGAAAGTGAAACTTACAGTCAGCTTTCTAAAATGGGTATTCAAAGGAAATATGAAAAGGGAGAACCGATTCAACGTTTGGAACGCTGTTTTGGATATATGAAGAATGAAGAAGGTGAGTATGTCCTGGATCCGGAAGAAGCTAAATGGGTAAAACTTATTTATGAGTTCATAGCGGATGGATATACGACAGCGGATGTAAAGCGGTACTTAAATTCAAATGGGGTAAAAACTGTAAAGGGTGCCAGGTTCACAGAATCCACTATTTTTAGAATAGTGGAAAATGAGATTTATAAGGGAGACTTTATAATGCATAAGCATTTTGTGAATTCAGAAAGAAAAGAAGTCAGGAATACTGGACAGGTTGATTCATGGTACATAGAAGATGATCATCCGGCCATTGTTTCAAAGCGACTTTGGCAGAAGGCACAGGATGCAATTGTAGCCAAAAGAGATTACCTGGCCACAGGCTCCATTGTGGGAGAGAATTCTGAAGAAGTATATCCGCATAAGAATAAGGTTTTTTGTGACAAATGCGGGTACCCGTTATACCTTAGAGTTTATAGCAATGGGAACAGGGCTAACTGGGGCTGTAGCGGCCAGAAACGCTACAATAAACGTTTCTGCAAAGGAATAAACGTACCAGATTCGGTTATTCGATCCTGGGGCGAATTAAACGAGCCGGTGTATGTTAGAAAGGTTACCGATAAATTTGGGAAGAGCACATTCAAGTATTCCAAAGAAACAGCCTGGAGCAGGAAACATAAGAAAAAGGAAGTGCCGATAATACCGGAGCTTAATGAAAAAAATTATCCTTATTTTAAGAAAATATATTGCAAGGAATGCGGCAGCAGGTTGGTAAGACTTACACAGGCCAATGAAGCAGTGAAGTGGATTTGCAATGGAAATAAACGAAAAGGAGCAGCCTTTTGTAGAGGTATAAGAGTTCCAGACGAAGTTATTAGGGCTTGGAACATTGATGAAGAAATATTGGTAGAAAGGAAAGGTGCTAAGCATGGCAAAGAAAGTTACAGTTATACCAGCAAAACAGGTACAGGCAAGAAGCAGTAGACATGCAGTTGTACCAAAGAAAACCAGAGTAGCTGCATATTGTCGAGTATCTACGGATCAGGATGAGCAGCTCAACTCATTTGAAAATCAGGTGGAATACTACACCAGATATATTAATAGCAATCAAAATTACGAGATGGTTGATATTTACGCGGATGAAGGTATTTCCGGTACCAATGTCAAAAAGCGTAAGGACTTTCAGAGGATGATTGCTGACTGTGAAGCTAAGAAAATAGATCTGGTGATTGTAAAATCTATATCACGATTTGCAAGAAACACACAGGATTGTTTGAGTTATTCGAGAAAATTAAAGAACCTGGGAATAGGCATTATTTTTGAAAAGGAGAACATCAATACGCTGGATGCGACTGGTGAACTCCTTTTTACTATTTTAAGCTCTTTAGCGCAGGATGAATCAAGAAATATTTCTGAAAACTGTAAATGGGGAATTAGGAGTAAGTTCCAGGAAGGCAAACCACATATCAATACCTACAAGTTTATGGGATTTGATAAGGGTGAGGATGGGCGCCTGATTATTAATGAGAAGGAAGCAAAGCTGGTAAAACGTATTTTTAGAGAATTCTTAGAAGGATACAATCCAGCAGATATTGCTAGACGTCTTAACGAAGAAGGGGTTCCTGGTGTAAGCGGTGAACCAAAGTGGATAAAACCTACGATTGTTGGAATGTTGCAGCAAGAAAAATACATGGGCGATAGCATTTTACAGAAGTGGGTAACTACAGATTTTTTAAATCATACCCTTAGAAGAAATGAGGGACAGGCAGAACAATATTATGTAGAGAATTCACACCCGGCGATTATTGACAAGGAAACCTGGACGGCGGTTCAGGAAGAATTGGAACGTCGGGATATTTATTGCCAGAATCATCACCTTAGCATGTATGCATATCGAGCAGACAAGAATCCGTTGAATGGCAAAATTGTGTGTGCTAGATGCGGACATACCTTTGCAAGAAAGTCCTGGGCCTCCAGGGGCATTGCTTACTGGACATGCAAGAGCGATAAATGCGATGGTAATATTAAAGAAAAATTGCTTCAGAAGGCTTTTATTACAGCCTGGAACTATATAGTTCAGAATAGAGATAAGTTTCTGGAATATTGGCAGCAGGATATTGAATCAGGAGGGCCTTTAGAAAAGGTAAGAGCCAAACAAATGATTGAGCTTACGGCAGAAGGGAAAATTGAGACATTTGTTCCGGAGCTTATGCTGATGGTTCTTGAAAAGATAGAAGTGCATGATCAGGAGCATTTTACAGTATGCTTTCTGGATGGAACAGAAAAGGAAATCTTAGTGTAAAGGTAGATTAGGCGTCGTATGGCTTTTGAGCTGTGCGGCGCATTTTTTTTTGTTGGTTGCTTTGCAAAAAAAGGTGAAAAAACAGATGTTACATGATAAAATACTATATTAAGCAGAGCGTACCCTAATGTAAAAAGTAAGAAAATTATTATAAGCAACAAGAGTACATATTATTGTACATAAAAAGGATTATACTGTGTATCGTAGTTGATTTCGAGGATGAAGAGGTGATTACTATGGATAAAATATATAGAATAGGTTCTTTTAATCTTCATAATATTGGAACTGGTGCATTCACTAACGATAGAGATCTTGAGAAAATCGCCAATATTATTTTAACAGAAAAAATGGATGTTGTTGCTCTTCAAGAGGTTTTAACCGAAGGAAAGATTTTTACTAAAGATGATCTGCCATCGAGTATAACTAAGAAGAATATTATCTCATATCTTGGAGGACCTGAACACTGGGGGTTCGAGTGGGCATTTTCAGGCGATGAGAGTATTAGGCATGAAGGATACGCTTTTCTATGGAATAAAGATCGTCTAGATTTGTCTACCGCAGAAGTAATGCGTAATGGAAAAAAATTCACAAGAGTATACACTCCACGAATGATAAAGGTGAATCATAAAGATATGCGCCGTCAACCTTATTTTGCCAGGTTCACTCCTCGTGGAAAGGCTGGAGGTTCTAATTTTGAAATACGGTTATTGTGTGTGCATACATATTTTGGTGATGATAATGTAGCAGACAGAATGATTCGTCAAAATGAACTTGATGTATTGCTTACAGACGTTTATCCGCAAATGGCAGACGCAAATTTTCAGAACGCATTGCCAAGATATACTATCTTGTTAGGTGATTATAACGCTGAGTTGGTAACAGATGAAAATTTAGCGGCCGTAGCAGAAAGAAATGTTTATAGAAGATCAATTGGAATGAAGATTCCAGCAGTAATGAAAACTGACGGTGAAGGAAAGGTCCATTCTGACAGATACAATGTTGATATCGTGACGAAACAAGATCAGTTAACTACATTAAAATTAAAGAATGCAGATAGTTCGGATGAGTCTTTGGCAGACAGAGGTTATGCAAGTAATTATGATCATTTTTCGTATGATGAGAATGCTTTAAGCCATGTTGTAAAGAAAAAACCAAGGCGTATAGATGCAGTTAGATTATATTGCAAGGATGATTATCAGGAGTATTTCAAAAAAATTTCTGACCATATTCCTATAATAATGGAATTACAAATAAACTAAAAGGTGGGGTGTTTAATGGCAAACGAGTACAAAAAGGTTACTGCAGATAAGAAGCGAGAAGCTAAAGCATTAATGACGGATAAACAATTAAAAGAAGTCAATATTGCAATTCATACTGCGGCAGTTGCTGCAGGCGCGGGAGGTATTGTTCCGATTCCTGTTATGGATTCAATTCCTATTTCGGCGGCACAAGTAACAATGGTAATTGCATTAGGAAAGATATTTGGTCAAAAAGTAACAGAGAGCGCAGCAAAAGGCGTAATTGGAGCGGCTGCATCCACGTTGGTTGGTAGGAGTTTAGCGAAACTTATACCAATCGCTGGCTGGATTGCTTCCGCAGCTGTGGCGGCAGGTGTTACTGAAGCCATAGGTTGGACGATAGCTGTTGATTTCGCCAAAATGGGGAGTTCAAAAAATACAGTGGATGATGGTGCAGAGCAAAAAGGAATTAAAGATAATAGTGAAAGTTCAGAAACAGATTCTGATGTGTTGAAATCGACGGTTAACGAAAAAATAAAGAGTACTGATACAGTTTCATCAGGTGATTTAGCTGATGGTAATGAGGAGATTGTTAATGATGAACAGTCACTTCAAGATACTAATGAGGAAAAAATTGATGATGAGAGTGTTGCAAATGACTTTTCAAAGGCATTTGGGGAGGAGGAAGAATAATGGTCGAAAATACAGAAGAATTAGCGGTTTTAGAAAATGATTTAGGTATTGAGAATCCTAAAGTCACACAGGAACAGGTGCAGGCTGCGTATGCTCTTAATCTATGTTCAGTGTCGGTTTCTCAGATTATTGATTATAACGATATAAATATTCTTGAACAGGAATATGAGGCTATTCTTAATAATTTGAATTTGGAACATATGCCAAAAGATGAGGCATTACTTGATATTATTAAAAGATTATTAGAAACCATTACTTTCTTTAGAATACAAGAGGGCGAAAAGGAGTTTATTGAGAAAGACTATCAGCATAAAATGAAAAATGCCATATGGTCTGCGATGCCTAATCCAGGGGCACTTATTTCTACTGGTTTAAGTACTGGTACTGGAGTTGTTGGATTAGCTGTTTCGCTTGCAGCATCCGTTGGTACCGCATATATGAATTATAGAAAAAATAGAGCAGAGTACCAATTGGAAAGGGAGAAGCGGTATTGGGAATTAAAGAAAACGGCAATGGAGCAATTCCAAACTTTACAGCAGCAGCTATTTGAAACATCTTGGAGACTGGCTGATAAATATGCATTTCCGGATGTGCTGCGCTTATCAGAAAGGCAAATTAAACAATACAATAATATATTGATGGATGCCGATGAAGTAAGAAAGTTTGAAAGATTAGATTCTATTAAGCATAAGTTTGCTGCGTATCCACCTTTTTGGTATTATTTTGGAAATACAGCAAACAGCATAGCACTTAGTGAACATTATGGTTTAGATGAAAGCGACAAAGAAATATATCGAAATCATGCACGCACGTGTTTTGAGTATTTTTCCGTGATAAATAAATATGATTTGCTTCGAGAGGACGGCATAACTGCTGCATGTTATTTGGAGTATGTGGATTTATTGGATCCAAAGAACGATATTGAGAAGATTACAGATTTGATTAAGAAAGCAGTTGTTTCAGCAGGAAACTCACTTGATGTGCTTCAGTTGTGTGCAATTGCATATATGAAGATAGGTGAAACTGATAAGGCTGCGTATGTTCTAAGACAACTTGTTAATGAACAATATAATGAGGTTACCAATGCTCAGCTTTTGAGTACTATATATGTTAATAAGTATATCAAGTTACAGAGTGCTGAGGCTAAGGTGGCATATAAGCTTCTTGAAACACGAGTTAATTCAGATTATTTATTTCCACTACCTGAGGATATTGCCACCATTAATAAGGAATTACTTCAGTACGAATTTATAAAAGCACAGCGTAGTATTCTTAAAACGAAATACAAGCTTGTGTTAATAGATTTTATTAAGAAATATGAGGCTAAGATAAACAGTATTATTCCGATACCTGACGATTTGGAAAAAGGAGTACCTGAAGATGCGTATGCTGATAAAGTTTCAGCAAGAGAGGAACGTGTAAAACAGGTTAAACTCGTTTTATATAGTGGAAATAAAAGTGATAGGTACAGAGCGGTAGTTCAAAGTATAGCTTATTCTTTTGAAATTTTGGAAGTTCTTAATAAAATGTTTGATTCCATTTGTTTGCTTGAATGTGTTCAAGATCAACACAAGCAGCTTGAACTTCAGCAAATAATTAAGCAGGGAATTCAAAGGAACAGTGGTGAATTACAAAAGATAGACAGTAGTTTGACATCATTTGATGAGCATGTATATGAGGATATTCAAAAGTTAACTCTTAGAAAATTAACACAGGATTTCTTTGTAACTATGGCTAAGGAAATTACAAGTTCTGTTGATGCTAAGACAGAAATGAAGGATTTTGCAATAGCAGAGTTTAATTTGGTTGATTTCTGTAAAAGAGAAGGCTTTGAGGAACCAGAAATACTATTTGCACATAAGGATGATGCTGAGATTGAGGATGCAATCAATACATACTTTACTCCGGATTTAATAGGAAAAACTGCCATTAAGCAGAATGAGAGAATACAGAAGAATAGAGCAATGATTGAGGTTATTCACGATAGTATAGAAGGTGTTGTATGTTCTGAAAAAATTGAATTCTATACGCAAGAAGATCCTAGAATGAACCGTTACTTTTATGGTAAAGCCTTACAGAAATATAAAGGCATTAGGACTAAAACACTTGCTGTGTTGGATGATAGGTCTAAGGGAGACATGGATCTGTTGTTTACTACAGAGGGTGTAATGCCTATTATTAGGGGAAAAGGCAAAGCAACAGTAGCATATAGTAAGATTAATTGGAGTAAAAACAGCAAGAAGAAGGAACTATTAATTAACGGAAAATATGCAAATGAACAACTTGATATGGATAATTTGTATGAATTAATTAAGAAACTTGCTGTTAATGAATCTAAAATAGAAGGCGCGTTCTTCTAAAGTTAGATTATTACATATTTTATACCTAGTCGGACAGTCACTTTGATTGTCCGGCTTTTTTCTATTTAGGGGGGATAGGAAATAGTTACGCGTAAAGGTATAGCATAAGGGGGAGAACGAAGTATCTTCTATAATATATAGCACATTCATTTGGGAAGATTGCAGCTAGGCGGGACTTCATATTTCCCTGCTTGGAGGACTGCTCTTTCGATTGATGCGGCGGGCTCGTGTGCCGATTCCGGCAGCAGGAATTATCACGATAGCAGGACTTTTGTTGTACGGCATGATGACCGGAATGAGTCTGGCAACGATGCGCGCGATCTGGATGATGGTGATATTTCTTGTGGCGCAGATGTTCGGGAAATCCTATGATATGCCGACTGCGATGGGAATTGCCTTGTTCTTTATGCTTCTATGCAACCCGGTTCGCATCTTAGATGCCGGGATGCAGTTAAGCTATATGGCGATTGCGGGGGTATCACTTGGAAACTATGGGATGAAGCGCTTGCATAAAAAAACTGGATTTCGGCGGTTCCAGAAACGATATCCGCTTCGGTTCCGTGTGGTGCAGAGCCTGTTTTATTCTGTAACATTGCAGGGGATGATGCTTCCTGTGGTGGCAAAAACCTATTACGAGATACCAGTCTATGCAGGATTGCTGAATCTGATCGTTGTACCGGGGATGACGGTTGTGGTAGCAGGAAGCTGGTTCGGCTTGCTTGTATCCATTGGCACGATTTCGCTTGGCAGGTTCGTCATGCTGCCGGTTGGGTGGATGTTACAGGGATATACATGGCTTTGCGAAAGGACACTGGAACTGCCGTGGAATACACTTGTTACAGGAGAGATACGAGGCTGGCAGATTGGCATGTGGTATGGCGGGATTGCATGCACGCTGGTATTGCTTCGCACAAAAACAAGAAATAAGCTGCGGGACTTTGTATATAAACATACCGGCAGGTTCTGGCGCAAAAGGGAAATTACGCGTTACACCGTATGCGTAATTATGCTAAGCATGCTGATACAGGGGGCAGGACAGGCGTTATGCGTGTGGCAGCAACGCACAGAAGCAATCTATTTCTTAGATGTCGGACAAGGCGATGGAATCCTGATACGATCCCCGGACGGAAGAAATATCGTGATTGACGGCGGCTCGACGTCACAGTCAAAATGTGGGACATACACACTGCTTCCGGCGCTGCGATCGCAAGGCATGACGGAGATTGACTGCTGGGTTGTGACACATACTGATGAGGATCATATCAGTGGATTAAAAGAACTTTTATTGCAGGGTAAACTGACGCAGGTCAAGGTGCAGACAATCGTTTTTTCAGCCTATGTGTTTCAGGATGCGGCATTGGCAGAGTTAGAAGCAATGATTCGGGCTGCCGGAATCACAATCGTGTGGATGAGGGAGGGCGACGTGATTGGCGATGACACGTTTACGTTTACCTGTCTGCATCCGACTGCAGAATATCGCGCAAAGGATAAGAATGCAGCGAGTCTGGCACTGGCATATCATTCCAATACATTTGACATGTTATTTACTGGAGACATGGATGCAGATGCCGTCGCAGATATGGATATACAACAGGATTATGATTGTATCAAGCTACCGCATCATGGCTCGAAGTACTCGTATGTGGAGGGGGTCTATGCGCATGCGGACTATGGTTTGATTTCCTGTGGATACAATAACCGTTATGGACATCCACACGCGGAAGTGCTGGAAGGATTGGAACAGGAAGGGACGCAGATACTTCGGACGGATGAGATGGGCGCAGTTGTTTTTCGGGGGAGATAAAAAGCTTGGAGGATACAATAATATTTAATAGGGACGAAGTGGTAATGAAATAGATTGTGCCAGAAAATTGATAGAAGAAGAAAGGTGTGATACAATGTATTCGTTGAAAACAACGAGGTATTCAAACGAAACAAAAGGTGAACATACCGAATAATAAGAGGAGTTAGTGTTCTATATCGGAGTCAACATGGCAAAAAAAGAAAAAGCAAATGGCATGGCCATTTTAAATGAACAAATCAATAAGAAAGAATTCAGTCGTGTGTATCTGCTTGGTGGAACGGAACCATATCTGATTTATCAGTATCGGGACAAACTGATCGCGGCAATGATCGATCCAAACGATACAATGAATTTTATCACCTACAAGGGTGAGAATTCCAAACCAGAGGACATCATTGAATTTGCAGATACCATGCCATTTTTTACAGAACGCAGAGTGGTGCTGGTTGAGAACAGCAATTTCTTCAAGAACGGCTGTGAAAAGCTGGAAGAAGCCTTAGATGGACTGCCAGATACGACAGTGCTGATCTTCGTGGAGAAGAATATTGACAACCGGAAGAAACTAAGCAAGCTTGTCGCACAGCTTGGTACGGTAGCAATGTTTGATGCACCGGACAGTGAGATGTTAGCTGTCTGGTTAAATGGAATGTTTGTAGAGGATCAGATTGCGATCAGCGGTGCGACATTGCGATATCTGATCGATCGAGTTGGAACGAGTATGAATCTGCTTAAAAATGAAGCAGACAAGCTCCGCTCCTATGCTGTGGAAAAAGGAAGCGTATCCAAAGAAGACATTGACCTGCTTTGTGTGAATCAGGTGGAAGACAAAATCTTTGATATGATTGATGCGATATCAGAAAAAAAACAGCAAAAGGCAATGGAATTATATAATGATCTGCTGTATTTGCAGGAGGCACCGATGAAGATTCTCGTGTTGATCACACGGAACTTCATGCAGCTTCTGAAGATCCGGTTTGCACTGGATACTGGTACACCAGAGGGACAGATTGCTTCGGCGTTCGGCATCCGTCCGTACTTTGTGAAAAAATATATTGTGCAGGCACGCTCTTTCACGAAAGAGCAACTGCTTTCCTGTGTGAGGTTATGTCAGGAAGCAGATACGAGCATCAAAACAGGTAAAATGCGGGATAAGCTTGCAACCGAGATGGTGATATTAGAGCTTTTGCTGCATGGAGGAGAAAAACAGGAAGTATAGTATAACAGATATAAAAAGCTCCACGCGTATAAGTTAAGCGTGGAGCTTTTGCGTTGTCGTAGATATTTACTTCGAACACATATAAAGCAGGTTTTCCCATCTGCGGTCAACCTCTTCCTGATACTGTACAAGCAGGTTCTCATTTTCTGGCTTGAACAGATGCTTGAATCTTCCCTGTGGACGAAGGAAGTCTTCGATTGGAAGCTTCTTCTTTGGCTCATAGTTCAAGATCCACTTGCCTTCCACAACCTCGAACAGTGGCCAGTAACATGTCTCCACTGCGAGCTTGCAGATCTTCATGATATCGGGTGTATCATACCGCCAGCCACGAGGACATGGTGACATGATATTTAAGAATGCTGCACCCGGTGTGTAGATTGCCTTCTCAGACTTCTCATACAGATCCTTCATGGTTCCGATGAAGGTAGACTGTGCAACATATGGAATGTCGTGGTTTGCGATGATGGACGCGAGATCCTTCCGGTTCTGCATCTTACCGTTGGAGCATTTACCAACTGGTGTTGTCGTTGTATCTGCGAACATTGGAGTCGCAGAAGAACGCTGGATACCGGTGTTCATGTAAGCACCATTATCGTAGCACACATATACCATATCATGATTACGCTCCATCGCGCCTGACAGAGACTGGAGACCAATATCGTAAGTACCGCCGTCACCACCAAATGTGATGAACTTGTAATTCGCGGAGATCTTCCCCTTCTTCTTTAATGCATGGTAAGCAGTCTCGATGCCGGACAGGGTAGCACCTGCATTTTCAAATGCATTGTGCATGTAACTGTCCTCCCATGCGGTGTATGGATACATGAAGCTGGATACCTCCAGACAGCCGGTTGCATTTCCGATGACTGCCTTGTCGCCCTCATGCAGGGCACGCAGAACTGTACGAACAGCGATCGTTCCGCCACAGCCTGCACACATTCTATGTCCCGGAGCGAGACGTTCCGGTTTGCTCATTACTTCTTTGAAATTAAATGCCATCTCGATTCCCTCCGTTACTTTCTAAGTCCGATATACTTGAACTGTTCTACTTCCTGCTTGCCAGATACATAATCGATTAGATCCTGATAGATACCGCAGGCAGTTTCAACTGTGTAATCTCTTCCGGCAAGACCGTAGAAATAGTTGACGGTTGTTGATTCGTTCTTTGCGTCGTATAAAGCAGCCTTCAGTTCAGAACCAAGTGGACCGCCACATCCGGAGAAGCTCTCGGCACGATCCATGATCGCGATACCCTTTGCATTTTCAAGGGCAGCAGCTAATTCGGTGCCTGGGAATGGACGGAATACACGTACCTTGATCATACCTGCCTTGATGCCCTGCTCGCGAAGCTCATCAACGGCTTCCTTCGTTGTTCCGGCAGCAGACCCCATGATCACGATCACATACTCGGCGTCCTCCATGCGATACTCCTCGAAAAGTCCGTATTTTCTTCCGGAGATCTTCTCGAATTCCTCTGCGACCTCTAAGATAACCTTCTTGGCATTCTTCATGGCGATACGCTGGTTCATCTTTGTCTCCATGTAGAATGGAGAGTTTGCATAAGGACCAACTGCCATTGGCATATCTGCATTTAACAGGAAGTTTTCTGGTTCATAGCTTCCTACAAATTCTTTTACTTTCTCTGTCTCAATCAGTGAGATATTCTCAACTGCATGGCTGGTGATGAAACCATCCTGACAAGTCATAAATGGAAGCTTAACGTCCGGATGCTCTGCAATGCGGAACGCCTGGATGTAATTGTCGTAGGCTTCCTGATTGTTCTCAGCGTAGATCTGAATCCAGCCGGCATCTCTGGCACCCATACTGTCAGAGTGGTCACAGTTGATGTTGATCGGTCCGGTTAATGCACGGTTTACAACCGCCATAACGATTGGAAGACGATCGGAAGCTGCGACATAAAGTACTTCCCACATGTAGGCAAGACCACAGGAAGAAGTAGCTGTGATTGCTCTTGCGCCAGCGGCGCAGGCACCCATGGTGGCACTCATAGAGCTGTGCTCGGATTCAACCGGGATAAACTCGGTGTCGATGTCACCGTTTGCAATGAAGGTGGATACCATCTGAGGAATCTCTGTCGATGGTGTGATTGGGAATGCTGCCATTACGTCAGGATTGATCTGCTTGATTGCATGTGCAACTGCCTCGTTACCTGACATTCTTTCACGAATTGCCATATTAGATTCCCTCCTTCATTGTGATTGCACCGAAGCTGCAGACGCGCTCGCAGATACCGCAGCCTTTGCAGTGGTCTAAGTCGAAGTCTTCTCTTTTTCCGTCTTTTACCGGAATACAGCTATCCGGGCAGACGGGTGTGCAGAGCAGACACTGTGTACATTTTTCCCAATCGATTACGGGAGTTTTTGTTCTCCATTCACCGGTACAGAACTTGCGGGAACCACCGCCGCCGTAGATCTGGTTACCCGGTGTCATATCATAATAAGGACTATGCTCGTTGATCTTTGAAATATCCGTTGCTTTTGACATTTATTTTACCTCCTCGAACGCCATTTTCAGTGCGCGCATATTGCCGTCGATCACTTCCGGCTTCTTTGCGAATTTGTGTTCATAAGATGCCTGCATCTGGGATAAGAACACATCTTTATCCATGATGTCTGCAACCTTCACGATAGCAGCAAGCATCGGGGAGTTAGGAAAATATTTCCCGAGTGTTTCCATTGATACCTTGTGTGCATCAATGGTGTAAACATTTCCTTTGTATCCGTTTAGCAAAGGAAGAATCTCCTCCTTCGGACGCGGGGTGTTGATTACGATAGCACCATCTTCCTTCAGACCGTTTGTGACATCTACGGAATGAAGCAGTGTCTCGTCCACGACAACCACATAGTCCGGATGGTAAATGTTGGAATGTACCCGGATTTCGGATTCACCGATCCGGTTGTAGGCTGTGATCGGTGCGCCCATACGTTCCGGACCATACTCCGGAAATCCCTGGACGTGCATACCTGTGTTGAAAGCAACGTCCGCAAGCAGAAGTGCTGCGGTTTTGGCACCCTGACCTCCACGTCCGTGCCATCTGATCTCGATGTTCTTTTTCATATATTGCACTCCATTTCTCATAAATACAGTAAAAAACACAATAATTATACCATTCTGATAAAAAATGTAAAGGGAGTCGGTGGTTTTTCTTGGCAAATTACAATCTTTCTTGAATAATCTGGTTGAAATTGATATAATCAGTACGTTAAGCTTTTACACAACAAAAACAAAGGAGTTTTGTTATGCGAAGAAAGAAGAAAGATAAAAATAACATAAATAATCAGGAAGAAATTGATTTGATTCCGATAGAGTCACAGCAGGAAGAAACGGAAGTGGATACACAGCCGGATGCGGAGCCAGAAAATCCGGAAGCGACGGCAGAAGATACATCTGATGCATCTCTGGAGACAGAAACGGAAGTAGAATCAATAAAACCGGAAGCAGAATCGGCAGAACCGGAAAGTCCGGAAGTGGCAGTAGAGGATACGTCTGCACAGCCGGAAACACCGGAGGAAGAAAGCGAATCTTCTGCATTGTTTGGTGCGTATGTTGCTGAGGAGAACAAATGGGAGCGCAAGAACCGGATCAAGGATGAGAAGATCAAGGCAAAACAGGAGAAGAAGCGTGCGAAGTACGCGGATGTTGATGACGATACATACGAGCAGATGAAAGCGGGCGGCGCTCATAAGTTTTTTGGTGTGCTGTCTTTGATGATGCTGATTGTTGGAATTGCCGCAGTTGCACTGTTTGTCTACCGTTTGGTCATTGCACCTTCCTACGCGCAGGTGGGAGAGAAGGAAAAGAACCTGCATGTAGAAGGATTTGCCACGGAGACAGATACTTCCAAATATGAGCAGCAGGTAACTGCCCTGCAGGGAATTGCAACTCCGTCTGACCTGACTGATACATGGGTGGAACAGCCGTTTGAGCAGGCAACACCAAGTGATGTATCTGCACAGGATACAGAAGGCGCTGATACATTACCGGCAGACGATGCAGAGGCAAAGCCTGTTGTGATTGATTAGGAGGTGCAAGGATGAAAAAGACATGGAATAAACTTATTATTGTGTCGTTTATAGTGCTTGCGGTCGTTGCCTGTGCGGCAATCGTATTCCTATATCCGTACTACAATGAATATAAGGTATTTGACGGTATTGAAGCTGGACAGTGGAACGAGGTGCAAAAAAGCTACGAAGCGTTAGATAGCGAAAAGCAAAAGGCAGTACAGGAAATGCTTCCGGATTATGCGAAGCACATCTGCCTGGAATATCAGACCGGTGAAAAGGATTACATTTATACAGTCGCAGCATATGATGCGATCAACAGTATCGATGAGACAAAGAGCATTTGTACAAAATACAATGTGCTTGTCAATCGTACCGAATACCGGGATGCAATCGAACAGATTTATAATTCAAACCAGAATTACAATGGACAGGGCGTTGTGCAGGCGAACGAGACGATCAACAAGATCAATCTTCGACTGGATACAGACACGAAAAAAGAGGTTGTAATTGAGGTATTAAATGAGAAGTATCAGCAGTATGTAGATGGTGAAATTACGGCGGATGCGATGAACAGCTATATTTCTATTGTCAATGGTCTGGCTGTGACAGATATTGCAGATTATACAACCGTGCTCACCAATAACATTCAGGTGATCGAGTCTTACCGGACATTGTATGACACAGCACAGGCAGCATATGATCAGGGTGATTATTTTACGGCATTGAATATTTGCCAGTCCGTGCAGTTAGATCCGCGGGATTCGCAGTATATTGATAAATTTTACTCATTATACAAGCTTGCGTATTCTACAGGCATGAATTATTATGACGGTCTGCTTGATACGTATATTGAGATCGGGGATAACCAGAACGCACTGAACCTGTTGGATAAGCTGGAAAAATATTATGCCGAAGATATGAATCTTCAGAAATACAAGCTGTCTATGGCAGCCGACTGGCAGAAGGCATATGTGAAGCTGGCAGAAAATGCAGATTCAGAAATCCAGAAGGTACTTGGAGAGACCGAGGACGGTATCAATATATTAGATTCGTTCTATAAAAATATCAAACCAGACAGTATGCTGTTGTATGATGTCGATGAGGACGGTGTGCCGGAGGCATTTTTCTATAACAGTATGGAACGCAACGAGACCTATGTGAGCTGCTTTATCTTTACCTACCGGGATGGCGCGGTTTCTTACCTTGGCTATGCGAAGGTGCGGAGCTTCTGCAGCGACAGCAGCTTTGTCGCCTTTCCTTGGTTATCGACACGGACTTCCGGGGATGAATATTGCCTGAAACGGTATTCGGATGGCGTGATCACAGATGGACCGTATGTCCAGAATGTGGATGGTACTTATTATGTCAATGAGCAGGTTGTGGATGAGACGGAGTATCTCTCCCAGCAGAGTGAAACACTTGCAACATCTTTAAATAAGGGTGTGAAGGACTTTGATACAGCGACATTAGAAGACAGCGAAAGCTATATCTTAGCTTACAAATAAATTAAACGAGAGTATGGAGGCGAATTATGGTAAAACTTTATGAAACAGGTGCATACTTACTGAATGGTTCCGAGCTGGTTCCAGATGACGGACAGGCACAGGCAGTACTTGCATCGAAGGGTGTACAGACATCCAAAGAGGATGCATCGAAAAACACAATGGCATATGGAATACTCGAAGCACACAATACTTCGGGCAATATGGAACAGCTTAAGATCAAGTTCGATAAGATGACAAGCCATGATATTACATTTGTTGGTATTATCCAGACAGCGAGAGCATCAGGACTGACAGAGTTCCCAATCCCGTATGTACTTACAAACTGTCACAACTCTTTGTGTGCAGTTGGTGGAACAATCAACGAGGACGATCATGTGTTTGGTCTTTCCTGTGCAAAGAAATACGGCGGAATCTATGTACCACCTCATCAGGCAGTTATCCATCAGTTCGCAAGAGAGATGCTTGCAGAATGTGGAGCTATGATTCTTGGCTCTGACAGCCATACACGTTACGGTGCCCTTGGTACGATGGCAATCGGCGAAGGTGGCGGCGAGCTCGCAAAGCAGCTTCTGAAGCGTACATACGATGTGGCAAAGCCGGGGGTTGTGGCAATTTACTTAGACGGTGAAGTACAGAAGGGCGTTGGTCCACAGGACGTTGCCCTTGCAATTATCGGCGCAACCTTTGGCTGTGGTTATGTAAAGAATAAGGTTATGGAGTTCGTAGGACCGGGTGTAGATAAGCTGTCCGCAGATTTCCGTATCGGTGTCGATGTTATGACGACAGAGACAACCTGTCTGTCATCCATCTGGAAAACAGATGAGAAGATCGAAGAGTGGTATGAGACACACTACAGACCGGAGTGCTACAAAGAATTAAATCCGGGTGCTGTTGCATATTACGACGGTGTTGTTTATGTAGATCTCTCCAAGGTAAAACCTATGATCGCAATGCCATTCCACCCAAGCAATGTCTACACAATTGAGGACGTGAAGGCAAATCTGATGGATGTTTTGGACGATGTAGAAAAACGTGCGCAGGTATCCTTGGATGGCAAGATTGACTTTACACTGAAGGATAAGGTTGTTGACGGAAAGCTCTATGTAGAGCAGGGAATCATCGCAGGCTGTGCCGGTGGTGGATTCGAGAATATCTGTCAGGCAGCAGACCTGATCCGTGGAAAATACATTGGCGCGGACGAATTTACACTTTCTGTATATCCGGCATCCACTCCGATTTATATGGAGCTTGCGAAGAATGGTGTACTTTCCGATCTGATCGAGACGGGTGCGATCGTCAAGACTGCATTCTGTGGACCATGCTTCGGTGCTGGAGATACACCGGCAAATAATGCATTCTCGATCCGTCACTCAACAAGAAACTTCCCGAACCGTGAAGGTTCGAAGATCCAGAATGGTCAGATTGCTTCTGTCGCACTGATGGATGCACGTTCGATCGCAGCGACAGCCGCAAACAAGGGCTTCTTAACAGCTGCAACCGATCTGGATGTAGAATACAAGGGACAGAAATATTTCTTCGACAAGAAGATCTACGATAACCGTGTCTATAATGGATGGGGACATCCACAGCCGGAGCAGGAGATTAAGTTTGGACCAAACATCAAGGATTGGCCGGAGATGGTGGCGTTGACAGACAACCTGATGCTCAAGGTCGCTTCCGTGATCCATGATCCGGTTACAACGACGGATGAGCTGATTCCTTCCGGTGAGACATCTTCTTATCGTTCGAATCCACTCGGACTTGCGGAGTTTACATTGTCCCGTAAGGATCCGGAGTATGTAGGCAGAGCCAAGGCAATCCAGAAGGTCGAGCGTGTGCGTGAAGCTGGTGAGTGCATGGGTGAAGCAGATCCGAACATGAAGACAGCTATGCACAAGGTGAAGGAAATGTTCCCGGATGCATGTGGCTCGAATACCGGTGTCGGAAGTACGATCTTTGCGGTGAAACCGGGTGATGGATCTGCACGTGAGCAGGCGGCTTCCTGCCAGAAGGTACTTGGCGGCTGGGCTAATATCGCCAAGGAGTATGCAACAAAGCGTTATCGTTCAAACCTGATCAACTGGGGTATGCTTCCGTTTGTCATGGATGAGGATTACGACTTTGATGTGGATGATTATGTATTCATTCCTGGCGTTGCACAGGCAATCCGCAACAAGGATGAAATTATCAAGGCGTATGTTGTGAACAAGGATATGAAGGAGTTGTCGTTGAAACTGGGCGACCTGACAGACGATGAGAGAGATATCATTCTGGCTGGCTGTCTGATCAACTACTACAAGACACATTAATCAGATATATTCATTTAAACCTTTACACATGGTTTTCAATACTATATAATATACGCATTAGGAGCGTATATTATATGGATATTGAAAAGGACAGCCTGAAAAAACAAATACGGGAAATGACACAGCTTGGCTATATTGCACCGGAGGATCTTCCTTCGATTGAGCTTTATATGGATCAGGTGACGACGTTCATGGATAAATATCTTTCGCAGAACAAACGGTATGAGGAAGATAAGACGCTGACGAAAACGATGATCAACAACTATACGAAGAACAATCTGCTCCCGCCGCCAGAGAAGAAGCGGTATACGAAGGAACATCTGATTCTACTGATCTATATCTATTATCTGAAAAATGTGATATCGATCAGTGATATCCAGATCATGCTGAAGCCGTTGATTGATCATTATTTTGAAAATCCAGATGCGCCACACAGCTTGGAAGAGATTTATGCAAGTCTTTATAAGTTAGAGCAGCATCAGCATTTCCGGGTGGAAAACAGTGTCGTGAAGACGTTTGAATTGTCCGAACATGATTTCCCGGGTGTGGAAGATAAGTATATTAAGAATCTGAATTTCCTGTCGCTGCTTGGTTATGATATCTTCATCAAGAAGAAAATCATGGAGCGGATCATTGATGAGATGGCTGCGGAGCAGGCGAAAGAACAGGAGCAGCAAAACGGGAAAGAGAAGAAAACAAAAGAAGAAAATAAGAGAAGAAAATAAAAAGAAAGACGAGGCGTCAATTACGCCTCGTCTTTTTTGTCGGATGGTTCTGCCGGAAGAAGCGTGAGAGTCACGCGCTCGATACGGTTTCTGTGCACTTCGGTTACTTTGAAGTGGGCACCTTCGCAATGAGCTTCTTCACCGGCGGTTGGAATCTTATCCAACAGTTCAATGATGAATCCGGCAAGTGAATCATAATCCTTGGACTGGAAATTCGTGTGGAGTTTATCGTTTAAATCATCCAGTTTGATGGATGCATCAATATCATAAGTATGGTTGCCGAGATCCCGGATCAGATCATTCTCGTTCTCGTCGTACTCGTCCCGGATATCTCCGACGATCTCCTCGACCAGATCCTCCATTGTGATGATTCCAGATGCCTGCCCGTATTCATCAAGTACGATTGCCATACTGTCTGCGGAGGTTTTCATCTCTGCGAAGATCTGGCTCGTCTTCTGATACTCATATACAAACAATGGTTTACGCAGGATGCTTCGCAGATCAAAATAACGGATATCTAACAGCTCCCGGTAGAAAAACAGATCCTTGATATTAAGGATACCGATGATATTTTCTTTGGAATCCTCGTAAATCGGGATTCTGGTATAGGTTTCACTCTTGAAGATATCGACAAGCTCTTCATAGGTAGAATTCACGTCGGCAGATATAACATCGGCTCTTGGAATCATGATGTCCTTCGATAATGCATCGCCAAAATCAACAACATTGGAGATCATGAATTTCTCTTCGGGCTCAATGACGCCTTCTTCATGCGATACATTTACGATAGTACGAAGCTCTGCTTCAGTAATGCTTGCCTTCTTCGCGGATGGGTCGACACGGAACAGCTTGAAGATGGCTCCGGTCAATATATTTAACAGGAAGATAACAGGGGTGAGCAACGTCATCAACCACGAAATCGGGTAGACAACGACCATGGAAAGCTGCAATGCATATTGTGTTGCAAGGGTCTTCGGGGAGATCTCACCGAAGATCAGGACAAGCAATGTCAGAATTCCGGTCGATACACCAATGTATTTACTTCCGAACATGTTTGTGCAAAAGGTTGTTGCAAGTGCGGAGGCGGAGATGTTGACGATGTTGTTTCCGACCAGGATCGCACTCAATAATTTGCTTGAATTTTCGGTTACTTTTAATACTTTCTTTGCTTTCTTGTTTCCGTCATCTGCGAGAGAACGAAGCTTTAGATGGCTTACCGTTGTCAGTGCAGTCTCTGAGGAAGAGAAAAAAGCGGAAAGTGCCAGTAAAATCAGAATTATAATTAGTTGTAACGCGGGACTATTGTCCAAAAAAACCACTCCTTTTGTGTATAAATTTCCTTATATTCTATATATTTGGATGAAGGGTGTCAAGTATAGATTTGGCTATAACATATAATTATAACTGATTCAATTTAATTCCTATTAGACAAATAGGAATTAAGATGGTAAGATAACCTTGCAATCAAGAAAACGGGTTGCAAACAAGAAAAGACAACAAGGCACAAGCCGGAAAATAAAAGAAAGATGAGGTACAAAATTATGGGAAAGAAACATTACGAGGACAGAAATTTAAAGTTTGAAACATTACAGTTACATGTAGGACAGGAACAGCCAGATCCAGTGACAGACGCAAGAGCCGTTCCAATTTATCTGACATCTTCTTATGTGTTCCACAACAGTCAGCATGCGGCTGACCGTTTTGGATTGAAGGATGCCGGTAACATCTATGGACGTCTGACAAACCCGACAGAGGATGTATTTGAGAAGCGTATCGCAGCACTTGAAGGTGGTGTTGCAGCACTTGCAGTTGGTTCCGGAGCAGCCGCGCTTACTTATGCATTTCAGGCGCTGGCACATGCAGGCGACCATGTCGTAGCAGCAAAGAACATCTACGGTGGAACATACAATCTGCTTGCACATACACTTCCGGATTATGGCATCGAGGCAACATTCGTAGATCCATTTGACTACGATGCAATTGAAGCAGCAATCAAGCCAAACACAAAGGCAGTTCAGATCGAGACACTTGGAAATCCAAATTCAGAGGTTGTAGATATTGAACGTATTGCAAAGATTGCACATGCACACAACATTCCGCTGGTTGTCGACAATACATTTGCAACGCCATACCTTGTAAGACCGATCGAGTATGGTGCAGATATCGTCGTTCATTCCGCAACAAAGTTTATCGGTGGTCATGGAACAACACTCGGCGGTGTGATCATTGATAGTGGTAAATTTGACTGGCTCAAGGCAGCGGACAAGTTCCCATGGCTGGTAGAGCCAAACGTATCTTATCATGGAGTCAGCTTTGCAAAGGATACTGCTCCGGCAGCATTTGCAACTTACATCCGTGCGATTCTGCTCCGTGATACAGGTGCAACAATCTCGCCAGTACATTCCTTCATCTTCTTACAGGGGCTTGAGACATTGTCTCTCCGTGTAGAGCGCCATGTAGAAAATGCACTGAAGGTTGTACAGTATCTGAAGAATCAGCCACAGGTAGAGAAGGTAAATCACCCATCGATCTCTGAGAATCCAGAGCAGCAGGCACTTTACAAGAAGTACTTCCCGAATGGCGGTGGATCAATCTTTACATTTGAGATTAAGGGTGGCGCTGCAGAAGCACAGAAGTTTATCGATAACCTCGAGCTCTTCTCCCTGCTTGCAAATGTAGCGGATGTGAAGTCACTTGCAATCCATCCGGCATCAACCACACATTCTGAGTGCAACGAGGCAGAGCTTCTCGATCAGGGAATCAAGCCAAATACAATCCGTCTTTCTATCGGTACAGAAAATATCGATGATATCATTGAGGATCTCGATGAGGCATTTAAAGCACTTGCAGAGTAATCACTTGTGAAAATATGGTTAAAAAGAGGCAGAAACTTGGTCTGCCTCTTTTTTATTTACAGAAAATGTGGTAAACTAAGATTAGTAAAAACAAACAGGAAAGTGTAAACGGTGAAAAGATGTTATCAGTCGTATTGCCTGCCTACAATGAAGAAAAAATGATTCAGAAAGCGGCAGGAACCATAGGCGGAATTTTACAAAAAGAAGCCATTGATTATGAGATTATATTCGTAGATGATGGTTCCAAAGATGGAACGTGGCAGCAAATAGAACAGACACAAAAAGAAGATCAGCATGTCAATGGAGTTCGTTTTTCCAGAAATTTCGGAAAAGAATCTGCCATGATGGCGGGACTGGAAAATGCAGGTGGCGATTGCGTTGTTGTGATGGATTGTGATCTACAGCATCCACCAGAGACAATCGTGGAGATGTATCGGCTGTGGCAGCAGGGATACGAAGTTGTCGAGGGCGTGAAGCGTACGCGTGGAAAGGAAAACGTCTTTCATAAATTAAGCGCGGGACTTTTTTATAAAATGATCTCGAAGGCTGTCAAGATTGATATGTCCAGAGCGTCGGATTTCAAACTGATGGATCGACGCGCGGTAGAGGCGTTGCTTGCAATGCCGGAGCGGAATGCTTTCTTCCGGGCGTTATCTTCCTGGATTGGATTCCGGACAACCTCGGTGGAGTTTGACGTGCAGGAACGGGAAATTGGCGAGTCGAAATGGTCGACCAAGTCATTGATCCGTTACGCAATCTCCAATATCGTGTCGTTTTCTTCAGCGCCGATGACACTGGTAACAATTACCGGTATACTTGGGTTTCTGTTTGCGGTTATACTAGGCATACAGACGCTTGTAAATTATTTTTCTGGTCATGCGGTCGAAGGATTTACGACAGTGATCCTGATTATCCTGATCATGGGCAGTCTGATTCTTATGGGATTGGGTGTCATAGGATATTATATTGCGAAGATCTATGAGGAGGTTAAGTGCCGCCCACGCTATATTGTATCGCGAAAAGTCGGAGCAGGCATGACATGGGAGAAACGTAGATAGGTTTAAAAAACCAAAGGAGGTATTGGATGCGTAAGAAATCACACATATCGCTTACAAAGGGTGTTGTACACGGACTGTCCGCAGAACAGCGGTTCGGACATCGCTTATCCCTGTATGTGGGAAGCATACTTCCAGATTGTACACCTTCTTTTTTGACAAGACGTCATTGTATCGAGGATACGTTTGATGTGTGTGAAAAGAAGATGCTTGGATTCTTGAAGCATTACAAAACAAAGAAAAAAGGCGTTTCGATCTTATCAAGTATTCGGATGGGTGTGGTATTGCATTACATTGCAGATTATTTTACATATCCGCACAATGCACATTATCCGGGAACTTTGAAAGATCATTGCAGTTATGAAGAGGACTTGAAGCATCGCATGCGAAGCTTTGTGCGCAACAGATATGAATCTGGCGAGATGCAGTACGATGAACGGATGCTGCCAACGATTCATTCCCTGCAGGAGTTGCTCGATTATGTCAAAGAAAAACATGAACATTATGTACATGATCGTGGAAATGTGAATCTGGATTGCGCGTATTCGTATATTGTTTGTCTGGCTGTGATGTATTCTCTGTTGCAGCTTGCTGTAAATCCAGCATAAAAATAGAGAATCTGACTCATACTATCCGGGAACTGTAAGAAAACAGTTCAGAGAAGGAGGATATTGTATGCGAGCTGGAGCAGAAGTTTACAGAGAAGTAGCTGAGCGTTGTAGCGCTTATGACAAGCGTGAGCGGAAATCTTGTTTTTGCAATGTGGCAGAGGGCGAGAAAAGCTGTCTGAATTGCAGACATTTCGCAGAGGATGAGCATTGCAGACTGGATCTGTACGATCCGATTGTAAAAGAGTTATAAGAAATGAAGGGACTTTTTCGGAAGTCCCTTTTTCTTATGACCGGTGGATGGCGGAAGAGATACGATTCGGACATGGCATAATGCTTGACATAAAAGAGGGTGGTTGTTATACTCATAGCTAGTTTTGGATAAGCAGTATAGAAAGGAAACCAGATATGATTAGTGCAAATAATGTAACCCTGCGGCTTGGAAAGCGGGCTTTGTTTGAGGATGTAAATATAAAGTTTACAGAGGGAAACTGTTACGGTTTGATTGGTGCAAATGGTGCAGGCAAATCAACCTTTTTAAAGATTCTTTCCGGAGAACTTGAACCGACAAATGGTGAAGTTATCATGAACGATGGCGAGCGTCTGTCTGTCCTGCAGCAGGATCACTTCAAATACGACCAATATATGGTACTCGACACGGTTATTATGGGAAATAAACGCCTGTATGATATTATGAAAGAAAAGGACGCAATCTATGCGAAGGAAGACTTCACGGATGAAGATGGTATCCGTGCATCGGAGCTTGAAGCAGAGTTTGCAGAGATGGATGGCTGGAATGCAGAGAGTGATGCGGCAACCCTCCTGAATGGTCTTGGCGTTGATACAGATATTCATTACAAAATGATGAGCGAGCTTGATGGTAATCTGAAAGTCAAAGTCCTTCTGGCACAGGCTTTGTTTGGCAACCCGGATGTTCTGCTTCTGGATGAGCCAACCAACCATTTGGATCTCGATGCGATTGCTTGGCTCGAGGAGTTCCTGATCAACTTTGAGAATACCGTTATTGTTGTATCCCATGACAGATATTTCCTTAATAAGGTATGTACCCAGATAGCGGATATTGATTATGCGAAAATACAGCTTTATGCCGGTAATTACGATTTCTGGTATGAATCAAGCCAGTTAATGGTTAAACAGATGAAGGAAGCTAACAAGAAGAAAGAGGAGAAGATTAAGGAATTACAGGAATTTATCCAGAGATTCTCTGCTAATGCTTCTAAATCAAAGCAGGCGACTTCAAGAAAGAGAGCACTTGAAAAAATAGAGCTTGATGATATCAGACCTTCAAGCCGCAAATACCCATATATTGATTTCAGACCACAGAGAGAAATAGGAAACGAAGTTCTTACCGTTGAAAACCTTACAAAGACAATAGATGGTGTGAAAG
>ERZ1034844.48-NODE-48-length-65627-cov-14.389831_pt1 | contig 65627 bp, 61 predicted proteins | sample MGYA00520594_ERZ1034844 | MGnify/ENA primary metagenome ERZ1034844 (study PRJEB33766, sample SAMN09781733) | gut metagenome | biome: gut microbiome | host: Homo sapiens | place: Madagascar | study: EMG produced TPA metagenomics assembly of the PRJNA485056 data set... | reverse complement strand
TTCTTTTTCTGAGAAGAATTCTTTTTCTCTGCCGAGGAATCATACACCGTAAAAAAAAGGCATTTTACAAGAAGTTTCCCGGGTTCCGGATAGCTGTACGCAATTCGGAAAAAGCCGAGCAGCCAGTTTGCTTTTGCCGTAATCTGCATATCTTCGGATGTCTTTTTTCCAAATGCTTTATATGTGACAGGGAAAAATAAAATCAATAAAATGATTACAAGCGCAACACCAAGCAGAGTCAGGAGTAAGATTCCGAGGATACTTAATAATTTTAACAGAATCGTCAACATAACAAATACTCCCGCAGCTTACAGTCACCTCTGGCTTTCAGACAATCTCCGGCAATCTGTTCGATCACCTTCAGTGCTTCCTCATAATCAGAGGCGATTCCGAGGACATAAAAGCTTTCCTTCTTATAATGTGGCTGCACAAGCTGTCTTGCGTCAAAGATATCCAGTTGATCCGATGGATTTCGGGCCGGCGTGATAAGATATACATTCGCCAAAAGAGGCTTTTTAGCCAGTCTCTTTTTTAGTTTATCCAGTTTTTCGGTTGTAATGCTCTCACCCAGATAGAGAGCCTGCGCAAATTCAATCTGTCCTGCCATAATCTTCCTTAAAATGTTGTAACCGTTCCTGACTTTTTCTTCTTCAGTATAGCATAGTTTTTCTTATATTACAATTTTTGTTGCTTGACTTTTTAGCATGATATTTTATACTTGAATTAGTACAAATGAGGAGGAAATCACATTGAAGGTTATTACGAAAATGGAGTTAAAACCCGATATGGTTCTCGGTGAGGATATTCTGGATCAGAATCGTGTTATTTATCCCGCGGGAACGACAGTTACTCCGCAGATCATTGAGAAATTAAAACGCTATCATCTGGTTTGCGTTACGATAATGGAAGACATTGATTTTGCCACAACTCATTACGAGAAGATCCGCTTTGATTCCAATTTCAAAGCTTTTGAGCAGGCCTATCCGCTCTTTCTGGGACAGTATAAGCTTGCGATGAAGCAGCTGCTGATCATGGGCAGGAAGCCTGCAGATATTATCCTGCTTACGATTTATAAGGAACTGTACTATTATATTTCTTCAGGTTCTGTATTGTTGGATTATCTGTACAATCTTATGCCGAGTGAGGACGAGCTTACTTATACACAGGGATTGAATGCCGCACTTTTGGCAGGTACTTTTGCCGACTGGCTTTCCATGAGTGAGGAAGAAAAAAATACACTGATTCTCTGCGGATTCTACTATGATATCGGTAAACTGCAGCTTCCCTATGAACTGTTATGGAAACCGGGAAAACTTACCGAGGAAGAATTCAAGGTCATCAAGACGCATCCCGTGGTAGGCTATACCACGGTTCGTAACCAGGAGCTGAACGAGCATGTGAAAAACGCAGTCATCATGCATCACGAGCGTCTGGACGGCAGCGGATATCCTTATCACATGTCCGGGCAGAAAATAGATGTCTATGCCAGATATATGGCAATTATTGACGCTTATATTGCCATGGCATCCCCCAGAACCTACCGTAATGCGCTGACACCGCTACAGATTCTCGGCAATTTTGAAAAAAGTCTGGATAAGTTCGATGTGGAATTATTGATGCCCATCATGAAAAGAATCGCCGATGCACAGATAGGCACCAATGTACAACTAAATGACGGAACTGTCTGGGAAGTACTGATCATTCATCCCAATAAGTACTCCCGTCCGATTCTCAGAAATGAAAAGAATGAATTCGTAGATCTCCTTCAGAGACCCGATCTGGAAATCGTGAAAAATGTGTAAATTATATTAGAAAGCATCAATTTTCCCATTGATGCTTTCTTTTTTTCTCCAGATATAATGCATACGCTTTCTCTAAGATCTGTTTTTCGTTTGCAAATTTTAACAGATGATACGCTTCATGATATTTGTAAAAGCCGGAATCTGCAAAGAATTCTTCTCTCTGGGGTTTGCTGTAGTAGCTGTCCGTTCCCATCAGATACCAGTGCACCTCTTTCTCCACCACATCTTCCGGAACGGTAAAAGAATATTCGCTTCGTCCGACGTACTCTACGATAAAAGCCTTGGAGCCGCTTTCTTCCCGTACTTCTCTGAGTGCCGTCTGTTCATGGGTCTCTCCGGCTTCCACGGTTCCCTTCGGCAGCACCCAGCCCTCGTATTTATTTTTAATATTCTTATAGAGAAGTAAGATCTTCCCACGGAATATCACAACTCCGCCACAACTGGTCGCTTCTATCATCGTTTCGTAAGCCCTCCGGTTACTCTTTTTCGTTAAAGTAAGCATCAAAGATACGTCTTGCAATTGGTACGGCATAATCGCCGCCACTGCCGGCACCCTCTACAATAATCGTCACACAGACTTCCGGATCTTCAGCCGGTGCAAATCCTGTAAACCAGGCATGACTGTCTCCTTTGATATTATTATACTCTGCCGAACCTGTTTTGCCGGCTGCGGTATAATCAAGTCCCTTTAATCTGGAAGCTGTGCCCTCCTGCACTACGTCCGTCATGAGCTGTCTCAGAATCGCGGACTCGTCTTCTGTCATGAGTCGTCCGTATTCGGAAGCCTTAAAGCTTTTTATCACAGTGCCTTCGTCATTCTCCACATGGTCGATCACATAAGGCTTCATCAGGACACCGTTATTGGCAATCGCACAGGTGATCATATTCAAATGCATCGGTGTGATCTGTGTCTTGCCCTGCCCTATGGAAGTCTGCATCATTTCCGCAGGCGGCGTACTCTCGGAGACAAGTGCAGTACTCTTTGCATAATTCAACGTTAACGGCAATTCCTTGTTAAAAAGTAAATTGTTTAAGGTTTCCTGGAAGGCATTCCGATCCAGACTCATTCCGATATTGGCAAAAGAAGAATTACAAGATTTTGCAAAGGATTTCGTAAAATCCACCTGACCGTGGTTAGAACCATGATAGCAGCTGATCTTGCTGTCCCCCAGTCGGAAAGAGCCATTACAATGATAAGAATAGTTCTGATACGTATCCGGATTCTCCCGAATGTATTCCAATGCCGTCACGATTTTAAAAGTAGATCCCGGCGGATACAAGCCTTGCGTCGCACGATTCAAAAGTACTGTACTGGAATCGTTGGATACCAGGTCGTCCCAGATATCGGCAATGGAATTCGGATCAAAATCAGGATGGGATACCATCGCAAGTATTTTTCCGGTGGAGACTTCCGTTACAATAACCGCACCGCGGTAAATATCAAGCTGGTCATTTGCCACCTGCTGAATCTGTACATCCAGGGTAGTGTATACATTATCTCCCGGATTCTTTTTCCCCACGGTATCATTTTTCACTTTGTTCGTCAACGAAGTGTTGGTGTTGATCAGATAGTAATTAGCCAATGCCTCCACTCCCATTCTACCCTGTGTGGAATATCCGACAATATGGGAAAACAGGTTTTTATAAGGATAACTGCGGCTTTCTTCTTCCTCATCCTTCAGAATGGTTTCGGCAAGCACTTCTCCGTCCCTGGAATAAATCGATCCGCGGTAGTTTCTGGAAAGCAGGATCTGCTGACGGGAATTATAGCTGTTATTGATCATGTCCTGCTCACTGGTAGCTACGAAATGTCCGAGATAAATCAGGAGGCATAAAAACAGCACACCGACAGCACCTGCAGACAACCAGATTTCCCTCTGGTTTCCCATACGTTTTCTGTTCTGAGAAGTTTTGTTTTGAGATGCTTTTTGGCCGGCAGTACTTTTCTTGTTATTCTTATTTTGCGTCTTATTTTCTGCCATTCCTGCGCTCTCCTTCCCTTTGCAGTCGAATGTAGATGCCCTGTATAATGAAAAACATGATCATCGTCGTCATCACGGAACTTCCTCCGTAACTGATGAACGGCAGCGTGACACCTGTCAACGGAATAAATTTTGTTCCGCCGCCGATCGTTAAGAAAATCTGGAAAATATACATCATACCAATCCCATATACGATCAGCTGATAAAATCTGTCATGAATCCGCACCGCAATACGCATCATTTCCAAAAAGCAGCTGATGCAGATCAGAATCAGACAGATTCCGAATATAACTCCCAGTTCCTCACAAATAGAGGAAAAAATAAAGTCTGCCTCAACATACGGGATTGCCGTAGGGTTGCCTTTTAATAATCCCATGCCAAACCAGCTTCCGCTTCCGATGGCAAACAGGGACTGTGTGATCTGATATCCCTTGCTGTCAATATATTTCCAGGGATCCTGCCAGGCCAGTACCCGGACTCTGACATGATCAAACAACAGATACGCAAGATAAGAAGCCGCATCTCCACCGACAATGCCTGCCAAAAGATACAGATAACTTCTTGTTGCCGCAAATACGACAAACACAAAACCAACAAAAAATATCAACGCACTTCCCAGATCCTTGGAAACCACCAATATAACGACATGTGCTCCTGCGACGATTGCAGTAAGAACAATCCTCTGAAAAGATACATTTTCCCAAAGTGCACCGGCCAAAAAGAACAAAAACAGAATTTTTACAAACTCTGACGGCTGGAAAGTAATTCCACCCAGAGAAAATGATATTTTCGAACCATGCGTCACTTCTCCGAGAATCAATACTGTGCTAAGCAGGCCGATTCCCAGTGCGGCATACAGCCAGGTGATCTTTTTGAAAAAATGGATTTTCCCAAGCAGATACGGAATCAGCAGGGAAACAATTAACGAAACCAATACAATGACATATTGTCGGATTGCTTTATCAAAAGAAAGTCTCGAGACAATGCAAAGCCCGATACCTAACAGCATACACATATTATTCAGCAAAAGTCTGTTGATATTCTCGTAGATCAAAGACACCATAGTGATCGTTGCAAATAAAAAGATCAGTATAAAAGCAAAGAAAAACAAATACTGGAAATCACCGCTCGTCAACGATAAATTCAGGAAACAGAGCACCTGCACCAAAAACATCAAAAGATCCTGCAATACAAAGATGCCCCGTCTGTATTCTCCAATCGGATAACGAAACGTATAAAAACAGCTTGCTGTATATAAAACCATAAAAAAGGCTATAAAATATTTTGATAATTCAATAACATATTCCTGCATGAACAGTAAGATACCTTTCTCTATTCTACGCCGCGCTTTTCATGTCCGGTGGTATATTCCGTGAAGGGAAGCTCCCCGGTGACACCGGCAAAATAATCCAAAATATTACGCACATCCTCTTCTGTTTCTGTAGTAAATGCGATCCGGCCGGTAACATGTCCGCTCCACTTATGAAAATCCTTGTGCAGTGACAACGGCACACTGTTATAAATCACATTGTAACAATGAGTACAATTACGTATCACAGGAAACATTTTATGATAGCGGTCAATCAGTTCCGTAACGCCGCATCCTTCTTCCAAACGGCATTTGTCAGTCGTCTTTGTAATACAGTTCGCCGTTATCATCATGGGAATTCGACCGTAAATTACTTTCTCTGCCGGAAAATCAGCCTCCAACAAATCTCTTTGTTCTGCCCCCGTAAGCTCCAGTGGCAGACAGAAACCATCCAGATACGTTCTCCAGAAATCACGGCATACCCGGTTCCAGATATAAAGATTATGATCTCCGTAAAGCTTCTTCTCTTCTATCTGCAGACCGGAATGTTGTTCCCATTGCTTAAGCACCCCGATCTGTTCCAAAGAAGCCACCAAAAAACCGTGAATATACTCTGTGTTTTCCTGTAGAAAAGCAGAAAGTTCCTTTAAATATTGCTGATCTTTAAGACGTAAAATCTTTGGGAACATTAAAATACATTGTATGCTTTTTTCTGCGATCTGCTTTAGCATCTGTGATGCTTCCGATACATTTTGCAGCAGAAAATCTGTGTCAAGATACATGCGGTCGATTCTTTTGCCGGATACGGACTCCTTCCAGAACGCAGAGCTGCATACACCAAGCCACTGTGGTCTGCTTTGTATGCTGACGGAAAAATCTTTTTTTTCATGTTGATCCTGCTGCGTTCTTTGGGGCTTTGTTACGTCTTTCCTCTCTACACCGGCTTCCTGTTTTGCCCTATTGTGGTTTTCACCTTCTGAATCACTTTCCTGTCTCTCATAGGGCAGACCGTTTTTCAAAATGATTTGTTCTTCCAGTCCGGAAATTCCCTTTCTGCGTAATTCGTTGATTGCTTTTAACGGATAAAAGGCATTGTCACTTAACCGAAGCTCAATCTGTGCTTCGGTATAAAAGCTGGTTTCCCCCAGTTTCCCCAATTGCTTAATCACATTTTCGTGTGTAATTGGATGTTTTGCCGCCTCCTGAACAATATCGCCTTCTACCGTGACCTTGTTTTCCCCGTTTGTCAATGTCAGGCTTGCTTTTTGCCCGATCATAAAATCCGCTTCCAGTCGTACCGGAAGCTGTAATTTGTGTTCCAGATAGTGATTTCTGATACGCTCCAGCATAGCTTCATCGCTGCCGCTGTAGGCTGGACTGTCCAGCGTGACCATTTCACGTCCGTTGTGTTTATGATAATAACCGTTCTGTCTTTCGCTGCGGATATAGAGACTGGATAAAATATGCATATCTTCTTTGGAAATCTTCCAGGGAGCTTCGGGATCTGCATAATATTTATCTATGTATTTCCGATAAACAGCAGTTACTCCGGCAGCATATTCCGGCTTTTTCATGCGTCCTTCGATTTTAAAAGAATCAATGCCGGCTTTTATCAGCTCCGGAATATCCTCTATGGTACACATATCCTTCAGACTTAAGGGATAACACTCTTTTTTCTTTGTCGCTGTTGTGTAGGGAAGCCGGCACGGCTGCGCACATCTGCCTCTGTTTCCGCTTCTGCCTCCCAGGATACTGCTGAACAGGCATTGCCCGGAATAACAGTAACACATTGCACCATGGATAAAGCATTCGATTTCCAATCCCGTAGTCTCTTTGATCCTGTGAATTTCGCGAAGGCTTAATTCTCTTGCGGGAACCACACGGCATGCTCCCTGTTCTTTCAAAAAGGCAGCTCCGTATTCTCCGGTTATTGTCATCTGCGTACTTCCGTGCAGCTCCATTCCGGGAAAATGCTCCCGTAAAAAAGGAAACACGCCCATGTCCTGGATAATGACGCCGTCAAGACCGGCGCAATAATAAGGTTTCAGATAATCATATAATTCCGAAAATTCCGATTCTTTTACCAACGTATTTACCGTGAGATATACTTTTCTTCCAAAAAGATGGGCGTACCGGATGCAGGCAACCAGCGTCTCCTCAGAGAAATTTTCCGCATAAGCTCTGGCACCGAAACGGCTTCCGCCTAAATATATCGCATCAGCCCCTGCATAAATCGCACCGTAAAAAGCATCTACGTTTCCGGCAGGTGCCAACAATTCTACTCTTTTCTCCGTATTCATAGCATTCCTCCGGGCATTTTCCTCATTCTTCATTCTAAAACAATAGCTGCCCGTAAACGGACAGCTATCAACTAACTATTTGTCTTTTAATTCTGTCTCCAGACGTACAATTTTCTTAGCGTCTTCATTCAACTGCTTTTGCAGTTCTTTTCCCTGCTTTTCCGCATTTTCCAGCTTGATCTGTGCGGAAATCAGTTCATGCTTCAAATCATAGAGTTCTTTCTCTTTCCCTTGCAGCTCCTCTTCCAAAATGGAAATCTGCTTTTTCGCCTTAAAATAATCGTCCGCGATATTCAGCTGGAGCAATACACTTTGCTTATCCAAAGGCTGTTTCCGGAAGCTGTCGATTTTCCCATATTCTGTGATCTTACCGTTAATGTAAGAAGCAATCTTCTGCATGTAGTCTTCACTTTCATAGCCGCTTAAGGTAAAAACCTTACCGCCAATGATCACTTCTGTATCTGTCTTTGGAGACATGGCACACACCCCTCTTAACACTCTTTTGAAAACACAATATATGCTATTTGTAAAAAAAATAATACAATATTTATTATATATCAGAATGTATGGAGTGGCAAGCATAATTTCAGGCTAATGTCAGCCGATTGTCGGTTGACATCATATCGTTTTGTTATTGCTGAAGATAGATACAAAAGTCTTAGTGCTTTTTATTGCAAACCAAGATGATGATAGGTTAAATCCGTAACGACTCTCCCCTTTGGTGTTCTGTTCAAAAATCCATTTTTAATCAGATACGGTTCGTAGACATCCTCAATCGTACCGGCATCTTCTCCTATGGCAGCAGCCAGAGTGTCCAGTCCTACCGGACCTCCGTCAAATTTCTCTATGATCGTTACGAGGATATTCCGGTCAATATGATCCAATCCCATTTTATCCACGTCCATAAGATCGAGTGCGGTTCTGGCTACGTCTTCCGTAATAATGCCGTCATATTTCACCTGGGCAAAATCGCGCACCCTTTTTAAGATCCTGTTGGCAAGTCGCGGAGTTCCGCGACTTCTCCTCGCCATCTCTCTGGCACCGGCAGGTTCGATTTCTACATCAAGAATCCCTGCCGAATGCATGATGATCTGCTGTAATTCATCGATCGTATAAAACTCCAGATGATGAATCATGCCAAAACGATCCCGTAAGGGAGCCGTTAACAGTCCGGCACGGGTCGTGGCACCTACCAGTGTAAATTTCGGAAGTTCCAGGCGTACCGACCTTGCACTGGATCCCTTGCCAATCATAATGTCGATACAATAATCTTCCATTGCCGGATACAACACTTCTTCTACCTGACGGTTCAGACGATGAATCTCATCTACAAACAGCAGATCACCTTCTTCCAGATTATTGAGAATGGCAGCCATTTCCCCCGGCTTTTCAATCGCCGGTCCGCTGGTTACTTTCATATGGACACCCATCTCATTGGCTATGATGCCGGCCAGCGTCGTCTTGCCAAGTCCGGGAGGACCGTAGAACAATACATGATCCAACGCATCGCCTCTTTGTTTTGCGGCGGCAATATATACTTTCAGGTTCTCCTTGACCTTGGACTGTCCGATATAATCATCCAGCATCTGTGGACGGAGCGAACCTTCCAGCTTGCTATCCTCTTCGGTTATATTTGTCTCTATCATTCTTTTTGCCATAATCGTCCGACCTCTTAAAACAATTTCTTCAATGCTGCTTTTAAGATAGCTCCGGAATCCAATTCTTCTGCATTTTCAATCGCATTGACTGCTTTCAGACTCTCTGCCTGACCGTAACCTAATGCTACCAATGCCTCCACAGCTTCTTTTTTCTTCTCACTGTCTATTGTCAACCGGCCGACAGAAGCAATGCCATCTGCACCGCCTGCGGCAATCTCACGTGAGATCAGCGTATCATCTATCGAAATTTTGTCTTTTAATTCCAAAATCAGGCGTCCGGCAGTCCTTGCACCGATCCCCGGTGCTTTGGAAATTGCCTTGGCATCGCCGGACATAATGGCAAACCTAAGGGAATCCGCGTCCATGACGGACAGAATCGCCAGTGCTCCCTTCGGTCCGATTCCGCTTACCGTAATACAAAGTTTAAACATAGCCAGATCGTTTTTGGAAAGAAATCCATATAACAAAAAGGCATCTTCCTTTACATAGGTATATGTATACAGCCGAACCTGTTCTCCCAGTCCCGGAAGTCTGGATGCTGTATCTGCAGATATTCGGACATTATATCCGATTCCGTTCACATCGATTACTGCATTATCTTCCGTAATATCTTCAAGAATTCCGTTCACATATGCTATCATGTAAGATTAGTCCCCGTTTCTATGTGTTATGCTTTACCGGTCTTCGATCCGCAACTCTTTCTCCGGATTCTCCCGAGGCAAAAGAACATCGAACCTTAGACGTTACTGTTTTCTAAAGACTTTTTTATCTTATCATAGCCGAACGTATGTTTCAAGTTTAAATTAGCTCTGCATCTTTTTTAACTGATAGAACTCGCCCTTTAACGCCATCAGTTCATCATAAGTACCATATTCCGCACAATGTCCGTCAGCAATTACCGCAATCTTATCAGCATCCCGAATCGTGGATAACCTGTGTGCCACGATAAATGTCGTTCGTCCTTTTGTCAGGTTATTCAGTGCCTGCTGAATCAATTTCTCGGAGATGCTGTCAAGCGCTGAGGTTGCCTCGTCCAATACAATCACCTTGGGGTCACGGATCAAAGCTCTGGCAATAGAGATACGCTGTCTTTGCCCTCCGGATAATTTACCGCCGTGTTCTCCCACCATCGTATCCAGTCCTTTGGGAAGAGATGCGATCAGTTCCGACAGATTTGCCGCATGGATCACCTTATCCAGTTCCTCGTCGGATACATTTTCACAGCCGTAAGTAATATTATCACGGATTGTTCCGGAAAACAGGATGGATGTCTGCGGCACGACTGCCAGATGCTTTCTGTAGGTACGCAGATCTATTTTACTGATATCCTTTCCATCTATCAGAACTTCTCCGCTTTCTGCCTGATTAAATCCAATTACCAGGTTCAAAATCGTCGATTTTCCGGCACCGGATTCTCCCACCAGCGCAATGGTCTCTCCGGCATCCACATGAAGGTTCAGATGGTTCAGTACCTTATGTTCGTTATTTTTATAATGGAAACAAACGTCTTTAAAATCAAAAATACCGGTTACCTGTTCCAGTTTTTCCTTACCTTCATTATCCTCGATGTCCTCCGACAGCAGTACCTCTCCGATAGAGTTCACGGACTCGATTCCCTTGGCAATGGTAGGCAGCAGGGTAACAATAGAGGACACCTGGTTTACCACAGTGGCAAAGTAACTCTGGTAAAGGGTAATGTCTCCTGCCTGGATTTTGCCGTGAAACGCCAGATATCCGGTAAATGCCAGACAGATCACCTGGAAGATCTGGAATACCGCCCAGCCGACAGAACCGAATAATGCCTGAATCAAATCCAGTTTATAACCTTTTTCTGCAACCGTAAAAAGCTGACCACTCATCTTGGCTACTTCTTCATCCTCCAGTGCATGTGCTCTGGTGACCGGCACAAGTTCCACCATCTCCATGACTCTTGCGGAAGTCTCTTCCATTTCCTTTCGAAATTCTGTATTTCTTTTCTTCATAATATTCCGGAAGGTAACCATCGTAATCGCCGCAACCGGTGTCGTCAACAGGAAAAACACGAATACAATACGGCTCTTGCTGATTGTTACCGCCAAAGCCACGCCAATGTTCAATGCGATATTCAGGATACTTAAAAATAATTGCGTCGAAAGTCCTTCCACTGCTTCCACATCACGCATGATCTTCGACTGCAATCTGCCTGACCGGGTCTCGACGTGATACGAAATGGACAATTGCTGCAGTTTCCGGATCAACGCCTTTCTCAGTCCCGTTTCCGCATATCTCGTCGCCAGACTTTTATAGGACGTATACAGATAGTTCATGGGAATATTTAACAAGATAAGTCCTGTCTCCAGAATCCCGTAAAGAATGATATTCCGTGCAGTATCAGGGTTATGGGATGTCACATCATTGATAATATTCGCAGTGATGATCGGCAATACCCATACACACGCATGTTTTGCAAAAAAGCAGATCACCGCCATGACAAATTTATGATAATTTCCCTTATACAGCCATACTAAGGTACGCAGCGGATGTCCCTGATTCTTCCGATAGCATTCAATAAACCAGTTTTCCGTATCCATTTTCTGTCTGGGGGATGTCTTTGCTTCAAAATCTTTCATAGCTGCCAAAATACCTTTCATAATATTACTCAATTTTACTACACTCGATCATTCTATCGTAATTTATATGTATTTACCATCTGATTTTTGCCGTTTTTCTCTAAAAAAAACTGTTTTTTTGTCAAAAAAGCTGTATGGAAACAAACTCCTTTCCATACAGCTTTCACTGTTACCTATTCATTCATATTTCCGATGGGAAATCCTTAGTTGTTGATCAGCTTATCGTTCTCGTTGTTCCAGCTGTAAAGCTTACGGATCTCTTCGCCGACCTTCTCTGAAGGATGTTCGGAAGCAAGCTTTCTCATAGCCTTAAAGTGAACCTGCTTACCTGCGGGAGACATATCTAACAGGAATTCCTTAGCAAAGGTACCGTCCTGAATATCGGACAGGATCTTCTTCATGGTCTTCTTGGTCTCTTCGGTGATCAGCTTGGGTCCGGTGATGTAATCACCATACTCAGCGGTATTGGAAATAGAATATCTCATTCCTGCGAAACCGCTCTGGTAGATCAGATCTACGATCAGCTTCATCTCATGGATACACTCGAAGTATGCATTTCTGGGATCGTAACCTGCCTCGACCAGTGTCTCGAAACCTGCCTGCATCAGAGCACATACACCGCCGCACAGAACAGCCTGCTCACCGAACAGATCGGTCTCGGTCTCGGTTCGGAAAGTGGTCTCCAGAACGCCTGCTCTTGCGCCGCCGATACCAAGTGCATAAGCCAGAGCCAGATCCTGCGCCTTGCCGGTTGCATCCTGTTCTACAGCGATCAGACAGGGAACACCCTTACCGGCCTGGTACTCACTTCTTACGGTATGTCCGGGTCCCTTGGGAGCGATCATGGTAACGTCAACGTTCTTGGGAGGTACGATACATCCGAAATGAATGTTGAAACCATGTGCGAACATCAGCATATTACCCTCTTCCAGATTGGGCTCGATGTCGTTCTTGTACAGATCAGCCTGCTTCTCATCATTGATCAGAATCATGATGATATCTGCTCTCTTTGCAGCTTCTGCAGCGGTGAATACTTCGAATCCCTGTGCCTGCGCCTTTGCCCAGGACTTGGAGCCCTCGTACAGACCAATGATAACATGGCATCCGGAATCCTTCAGGTTCAGTGCATGTGCATGACCCTGGCTGCCGTAGCCGATAATTGCGATAGTTTTACCCTCTAATAATGAGAGATTACAATCTTCCTGATAAAAAATCTTAGCCATTTTTTCTTCTCCTCCGTTATGAGTGTTAAAAAATTTATAACTGATAGGGGATGTTCCCTAGAGCTAACTGATAAAAATGTCTTGAAACGTTAATTATGTACAAGAGCCTCTTTTACAGAATGTCAATCTTCAATGTAAGTAACGTTTTCAATACCTCGGCCGAGTCCTGTAATACCGGTTCTGGCGAGCTCCAGCACTTCGTATTCTTCCGTAAAACGTTGGATCAATGCATTGACTTTGCTGTGGTTACCGGTGAATTCAACGATCAGGTTCTCCGCACCGACATCAATGATTCTGGCACGGAAATTATTGGCAAGGAACTCTACCCCTTGTCTGATCTCCAGACGTTTCTCGGGATCCACCTTCACCTTGACCAGTACCAGTTCACGGTACACACTGTCATCCGGATCCAGTTCCTTGATATCTCTGACATCCACAAGCTTTCCTACCTGCTTTTCGATCTGCTCCAGAATGTCATCATCTCCGGAGGTTACGATCGTGATTCTCGTAAAACGGGGATCCGCCGTCACACCTGCCGTAATGCTTTCGATGTTATAACCGCGTCTGGAAAACAATCCGGAAATACGGCTCAGTACACCTGAAGTGTTATCAACCAACAATTGAAATACTCTCTTCTGCATGAAAAAATTACACAACCTTTCGTATTTCATCAGCTGCTTTTACTTTTCTTGCAGCAACTGTATTTTTAATATAGCAAGATGATTACAGAATGTCAATTAGTGAATTTAACATTATGTTTGATGTATTTTAATCATCATTCTCGGTGCATTTTGATAATGCAAGGGTGCCGGTTCTGGCTACTTCCACAATACTAATGGATTGCAGCATTTTGATCAGAGTATCGATTTTCTCCGGAGCATCGCAGATTTGCAGCATCATATAGTGTTTGGACATATCCACGATCTCTGTTTTCATAATGTCGCATATTTCTATGATATCCCTACGATTATTCTTGTTATATTTAACTTTTAATAACATTAATTCCCGTGTATAACACTGTTCCTGGGATAACGTCTTCACTTTGATAACATCCAGTTTTTTATTCAGCTGTTTTTCAATCTGTTCCAAAGTACGCTCATCGCCGGAGCTTACGATCGTCATGCAGGATACGGCTGCGTCATCCGTCTCTCCCACGGCAAGACTGTCAATATTGAAACATCTTCTTGAAAACAATCCGGCTACTTTACACAGGACACCGGAACGGTTCTCTACCAGTACGGAATATATTCTTTTCATTTACGTCCAGCCTCCTCTTTCTTATTTTACCAGATCCATCGGATCAATCAGGCATTCTAACAGCATGGTATTATCTTCCGCAAGGAACTTGTCCAGCACTTCCTCCACGTGTTCCATATTCTCCAGACGAAGATACGGAATGTCATAAGCTGCGGATAATTTTTCCAGGTCAGGGCTTCCGGACAGATCTACCACGGAATAATGGTCTTTATAGGTATAATGCTGATACTCACGCACCATGCCGAGATAATTGTTTTTCAGCACGATAATCTTCACCGGAATGTGATGCTGTCTTATCGTTGCCAGTTCCATCATGGACATCTGGAAAGAGCCGTCACCGCACACGGCAATGACCTGTTTGTCCATAGCCGCCGTCTTGGCTCCCATTGCGGCCGGAATGGAATATCCCATGGTACCCATACCGCCGGAAGTTAAAAATTTGCCTTTTTTCACAATATGATAACCGCAGGACCAAATCTGATTCTGACCGACATCTGCTACATAGACGCCGTCTTCCTGCATCTTTTCGGAAAGTCTGGTGATGAACGTCGCCGGATCCACGTAATCAGGATTCGGGGTTCTCTTTTTCTCCATAGTACTGCGGTACTCATTCAGCGTATTGATCCACTCCTCATAGTTGCAGGTGAATTCCTCTTTTTCGAAATCCCGGAAAATATGTTTTGCATCACCGACCAGAGGAATCGATGGTCCGGCATTTTTACCGATCTCCGCGGGATCCACATCGATATGTACCAGTATTTTATTCCGGGTGATCAGATCCGGCTGACTGACAGCCCGGTCTGCCACACGCGCTCCTACCATGATCAACAGATCAGATTCATTCATGGCACGGTTGGCATAAGCTTTGCCGTTGTTTCCCACCATTCCGTAATACAGAGGATGCTCTGTCGGCATCACACCGATGCCCATCATGGTGGAAACGACAGGAATTCCGTGTTTTTCGGAAAAACTGCGAAGCTCCTCTTCCGCTTCACTAAGCAGCACACCACCGCCGGCACAGATGATCGGACGTTTTGCTTTTTCCAGTTCTTTAATTACCTTTTTGATCTGTACGGCATGTCCCTTTACCGTAGGTTTATAAGTACGAAGATTTACTTCTTCCGGATAATGGTAATTCTTGATTACCGCATTCTGAATATCGATGGGAATATCGATAAGTACAGGTCCTTTTCTTCCGGTGTTGGCAATATAAAACGCTTCCTTGAATACTCTGGGAATGTCGTTTACATTTTTGACCAGATAGCTGTATTTTACAAAAGACTCCACCGCACCGGTGATATCGGCTTCCTGGAATACATCGCTTCCCAGCAGTTCGCTGTTTACCTGCCCGGTAATGCAGACTAACGGGATGCTGTCCGCAAAAGCCGTTGCAATACCGGTGATCACGTTGGTAGCACCCGGGCCGGAAGTCACCGCGCATACACCGGGTCTGCCGGTCATTCGTGCAACGCCGCTGGCTGCATGTGCTGCATTTTGTTCCGTACGGATCAATACCGTTTTGATCTCAGAATCCAGTATACTGTTAAAAAAAGGACAGATCGCCACTCCGGGATAACCGAAAACAGTCGTTACTCCCTCCGCTTCCAGACATTTTATAATTGCATCTGCTCCAATCATCTTCGCACACTCCTTTATTCTATATTCCCTATGCCAAAAGGCTTTTTGCCAGTTTCACAGCATCCGCGGCGTCTTTGGAATAACCGTCCGCACCAATCTCATCTGCATATTCCTGAGTAATTACCGCACCTCCGATAATGATTTTGGCAGTAATTCCTTCTTCTTTTGCAGCAGCTACGATTTCACGCATTCTCTGCATCGTTGTGGTCATCAATGCAGAAAGTGCAATAAATTCGGCATGGTGTTCTTTCGCTGTCTCTAAAATCTTAGCCTGTGGCACATCTTTGCCGAGATCGATTACATGGAATCCATGATTTTTCAGCATCAGTGCCACCAGATTTTTGCCGATATCGTGGATATCTCCTTCTACTGTAGCAATGACGACTACCGGCATTTCTTCTCCGCTGCCGTCGGTCTGCAATAAGGGCTCCAATACTTCGATTGCACTTTTCATTGCTTCGGCACTGGCAATCAATTGCGGCAGAAAATATTTTCCCTGATCAAAATATTCACCCACCTGATTGATGGCAGGAAGTAATACCTGATTTAAAAGTTCCGACGGTTTTTCTCCGCCTTCTAATGCCTCATGGGTAATCTTGGCAATACCGTTACGATTTCCTTTCAGCACCGCATTTTTCAGCTTTTCCTGCAATTCGTTCATCTCAGGTGCTTTCTCTGCGTCCACTGCTTTTTTATCACCGGATGTATTCGTACCCTGTGCTTCATTAGCGCCTTGTGTTGCATTAACACTCTGTGTTGCTCCTGTGCTTTCCAGGGCAGCCAGCTTTTCGGCGAGCGCAGCTTCCTTTTCTTCTCTTCTTTCCTTCACACCACCGGCATATTCTATGTAGCGAAGCGCGGCATCTTCTTTGTTCAACAACAGATCCGCAGCAAGTGCGCAGCTCATGAGGAGTTCCTGGGAAGGATTCGCGATTGCCATGGTAAGCCCCGCCTGAATCGCCAATGTCAGGAAAGCAGTATTCACAAAGCTTCTCTCCGGCATGGAAAACGAGATATTAGACAAACCGCAGATCGTCGCAAAACCATTTTCTTTACAGTATCGAATAGTCTCAAGTGTCTCCAGTCCGGCATTGGGATTCGCTCCTATGGTCGCCACCAGACCGTCGACGACAATATCTTCCTTTTTCATTCCGAACAAACAGGCGCGTTCGTAAATTTTATGAATGATTTCCTTTTTTTCTGCAATACTCTTCGGCAGACCCGCATCCGACAAAGGAAGCAAAATGAACATTGCTCCGTATTTTGCCACAATGGGAATCAGTTTTTCAAACTTTTCCGTCTCCAGTGACACAGAGTTCACCAAAGCACGTCCGGGATAATTGCGAAGTGCCGCTTCCAATACTTCCACATAACTGGAATCCAGTGACAGAGGCAGATTGGTCACACCACTTACTTCCTCCATTGCCCGGAGCATACTCTCCTTTTCATCAATGCCGCTCATCCCCATATTGATATCCAGCACTTTGGCACCACAGGTCTCCTGTTCTTCCGCGAACTGGATGACTTTTTCGAAATTTCCTTCACGCAGCTGCGCCTGAAGGGCTTTTTTGCCGGTAGGATTAATACGCTCTCCGACGACGAAGAATCCGTCATTTTGTCCGAAGCTGACGGTAGATCGTTCCGAAGTCAGATACCGGATTCCATCCGGGCGTCTTGGCACAGTCACGGTGGCTTCTGTGCCAAACCGGTCATGGATGCCCTGGATAAACGCAGGCGTCGTGCCGCAGCATCCGCCCAGAATCGTTGCACCGGCGTTTACCAGTACCTCCATTTCTTCTGCGAACTCATCTGCCTCCATGTTATAACAGGTCGTCCCGTTTTCATCCAGAAAAGGAAGTCCCGCATTCGGCTTTGCGATGACCGGAATTCTCGTAACAGATACCATATCAGAAATGATCTGCTCCATCTGTGCCGGACCCGTGGAGCAGTTGGCTCCGACAGCGACCACGCCCAGACTTTCCAGAACAATTGCCGCAGTTTTTGCGTCTGTACCGAACAACGTTCTGCCATCTGCCTCAAAGGTAAGGGTTGCAATCACCGGAAGATCACAGACTTCTTTTGCGGCAATCAGTGCTGCTCTGGTCTCTGCCAGGCTCATCATGGTCTCTACCACCAAAAGATCCGCTCCGGCATCCACCAGACACAGAATCTGCTCTTTGTAGATGTCGATCAATTCTTCCAGTTCCATTTTCCCCATGGGTTTCAACTGTTCGCCTGTCATGGTAAGATCTCCGGCCACATAAACAGGATGTCCCGGTGTACTTGCCGCAGCTTCTCTGGAAATCGCCACCAGTTCATGAATCATGGCGGACATATTTTTTTCCAGATGAAATTCCGCAAGTTTCACACGGTTGGCGGTAAACGTCGGCGCATACAGAATATTGGTTCCGGCATGTACATATTCTTTTTGTAATTTTAACATGACATCCTTATGTTCCAGAATCCACTGCTCCGGGCACACACCGGAAGGCATACCGGCTTTCACCAGATTGGAGCCGGTCGCACCATCCAGATATAAGATATGATTTTTACTTAATTGATTGAATGCTTCTCTCGTCATTGTTCTCTTTTCCTGTTTCTTAATTCTTTTCATCATACCACAATCTGCTTTTACTCGTAAAGTGCTCGTTTTAACATTATGAGGTTGCGTAAAGCGTCAGAATATGATAAATTCTATGTGAATCAATTGATTTGGAGGATGATTATTTTGAAAAATAGAATACTTGCTATGACAGCCGGAATACTGACTGTGCTCACACTTACCGCTTGTGGAAAGGATCCGCAGCTGACACAGTTTAAAGAAGAAATAGATGCTTTCTGCACTGAAATCTCTGATATCGATACGGAGATCAATAACGTGGATGCGCAATCCGAAAACGCAACAGAGGAATTATTGGGATATCTCGACCAGCTGGATGCTGCTTTTCAGGATTTCGCCGCACTGGATTTTCCTACAGAATTTGATTATTTAGAGTCTCTGGCAGATGAAGCCGGCGAATACATGACGAACGCCGTGGAGAGCTATCATGACGCTTACAGTAACGGTGGTTACAATCAGCTTACCGCAGATTATGCCAAAGAAAACTACGCAAGAGCTTATAAGAGAATTCAGATCATTATCACTTTCCTGCATGGCGAACAGCCGGAAGACGTGAATCTGACGACTGCTGAAGAAACAGCGGATGCGGAAACAACCTCTGCTACAGAATAAGCGAAAGATATATGAAGGTATTTCATCTGTCTACAATAAATTTTGATCAACAAAAATCCCGGTACATTGTACCGGGATTTTTCATACTAAAACCTATTATTTTAAAATCTTAATCTGACCGATCAGGGGAACTTCCTTCTCCTGCTCCTGGCAAGCATAAATCAGGCCCATGATCCAGCATACAAACAGGAAAATGCTAAGAATTGCATTTACAATACCACCAACATAAGGAATAAAGCTGATAACACCGGCAATGATCTGGCCGATCAGAATTACCAGTGCCTGATTCAGATGGAACTTAGCGCCCTCTTTATCGCCTGCGCAAAAAGCAACGATCCAGCCGATCCAAGTGATGTAAGCAATAATACCTGTAGTTTTTTTGTTCATATTTTTCTCCCTCTGCACTTTTGTGCTTAAAAAATTCTGTATATGTATATAATCAAATACAGTCATAATGAAATATGAAAACCAAGAAGTAACACATTTTTTAAAATGAAGTTTCCAATCAGAATCACAACAGCCAGATACAAATGCCATTCATGAAATTTCCAGCCTCTTATCCTGCCGATGTGCAATCTGGCAAAAGTCTGTGTCAGCATAAAACCGGCAAAAACAATCGCTGTATAAGTTACCAGCGGATGATACCAGGTTGCAGTTAAAAGATGCCCGTGTAATAAAGCATTCACCGCTCTCGTGCCTCCGCACCCGGGACAATAGCATCCGAATAGTCGATAAATCACACAGGTGTATCCGTCAAGTCGCGGAACAATGACATAAATGTAGATCAGAATTCCTACGAATCCAGCCAACAGAAATATCCAGCCGACAATATAAAGTTGATCTTCCAGGCTTCGTTGTCTCTTAGTAGTAGTTAGCAAGTTCACTCATGAATGCAACTGAAAATACAGTTGCTAAAATGGTAATCAGGATTCCCAATACAATACCGATAATAGAACAAATCAAGCCTGCTTTTGCAAGTCCGGTTTCACCCTGCTTATTGGCAAATACTGCGCAGATAATGCCTCCGATTCCGAATAAAGCGCCAATCCATCCGGTGCAGCATCCGAGAACGATAGAAAGAATACCCAGTACCAGGCTGACAATAGCCAGTACATTGGTGTCCTTGTTCTCTGCCTGCGCAGGTGCGGTCTGTGCTGCCCGGGGCTGTACATTTGCCGTATAATCCTGATAATTGTTTACAGGCTGTTCTGCCACGGGGGTCTCCTGTACAGGTTCTGCCGGAGTTACTTCTGTCGCTGTAGTATCTACAGTAACGTTGTTTTCGTTTTCAAAATTCTGTCCGTCCATTTTCTCCTCTTTCCGCCCATTTTCATTCGGGCACTTTATTAATCCGCCAAAGGATTACCTTTGCCGTCTTTGTCGATCTTGCCAGTCAGAATCATGATGGCTTCCACCAGTGCCCAGATTCCGACACCCATTAGAATGGGAATTCCGATAATAACACAACTTAAGAGTAATCCCACAATGGAAAGCACTAACTGCGTAACCGCTTTGCCGGTATAACCAAGATAAAAATTATGTATGCCAAAACCGCCAAGGAAAATTCCCAGAAGTCCGGCTGCCAGTTTTGATTTTGCATCCGGTGCCGGCGCCTGTTTATTGGCTACACCGCAATTCAAACACACTGTTGCATCCGGAGCTAAAGGTTTACCGCAGTTATGGCAATAATTACTGCCCTGCCCTTTGGCTACTCCGCACTTTACGCACATTACAGCTTCGTCTGTCATATAAGGCTCGCCGCAATTCTTACAATAGTACATTTATCCTTCCTCCCTCTTTTTTATGACTCAGTAGATATCCAGATCATTAAGGTACATTATACAGTATGATGGTCTATTTTACCAGTGATATTTTACCATTATAAAACCATCTAACGTGCAATTTTCAGACCCGTGTTGATTTTGCCCTTCTTTTTGTGAAAAAACAAAAAACATTATGGTACAGTCCGCACCATCCTAAAACAGACATTGTCGAGAATACCGGAATCGTGTTATAGAGATATCTCGCCCTGGCCTCGAATAACATCACAAATAGAAACATGCCGATAAAAGTAATGATCAGAATATTCAAAACACTCAGATTTTCCGAACCGGATGCTTCCTCCGTCTGTTTTTTCTTCCAAAGTCTGTAACTTGCAGTGATTGCAACCTGCAATGTTCCCATCACGATCCCGGTCAGAACGAAGATCCAGATTCCCTGGCTCAGTGTGGTAAACCAGATATAATCTTTTCCGTCCAGCCAGTAAAAATCACGCAGTGACTGTTTCCAGCGGCTGTCCGTAATGTCAGGATAGTCCCACGCCTGAAAATATCCCTCCTGGTACCAGCTGAAGGTACCATCGTTAAAGTTCATGACCTGTTTTCGCAGCCAGAAATAAAGAGAGCCTTTGATTCCCCGGTCATGCATTCTGTTCCGAATACCGTTTATTTCATATTTAACTCTTACCGCTTTCGGATTGCCGGCAAAAGAACGTACAATCTCCAGACCTTCACCGGAACATGAACCTGTAGTCTCTTCGTTTAATCCATTGTACATATAATTGCTCCACCCGATTTCCATGTCGGGATCGTATTCATAATGCAGTGTCTGATACATTCCCTGTTTGCACCATGCCGCCAGAGCGAACGCAATCACAAGCATGAGCAATTTCATACCCAGTCTGCTTAATTTAAGTCGGATTCTACTTTCCGTATCCAACAGAATCCAAAGCGCATCCACTGCCACGATTGCGATCACAGTCACATAACAGGTAGCCTTCATAATGCCGCTTAGGCTTCCGAGAAACATCAACAGACACCAAAAGAGATACTTCCATCGGCTTTTGCAGTTATGCAGAAGTGCATACAGAAAAATGAGCAGCATTGGCATTGCTATGGTACAGCTATCCGTGTAAGGAATTATTTTCCAGGGGGAAATTCCCAGAAAGAAACAGTTTACTACCAGTGCAATGACAGATGCCCCTATGTTCTTACTGATTTTCAGGACAAAAAGCACAGAGCACAGCACCGCTACGGAAAGCATGATACACTGGTATTGAATCCAGATAAATTCCGGATTATACGGATAGACCTTCAGTCCTGACGAAATACAGTACAATTTGTATAAAAGCCATGTGATGGGAACATTATTGCTGTAAATCGTATAATAATCATCGTACCCAAGCTCTCCGCCCTCAAAGATCCAGTGCGCCGAATTTGCCACCGCTCCACAATCCCATCCGCCATAAAATGCGATGCATTTGGAAATGTTGACATTTATGAGATAGAAACACACACACACCACAACGGTTATGACGATAAAAACCATCTTTGCACGGGAAGTAAACGGAATTTTCCCGAGAAAATAATATAAAAATCCCAACACTGCCGCCCCTGTCAGTGCGCATAAGAACAAAACACGGTTTCCTTCCACCGTAATGATCTTATGCATTTCATTATAATTCATATTACTTCCGTAAGAAATCATATAAAAGAAAACCGGAAGAAACAACAGCAATAAAAGGACAGCGAAAATAATGGTGCTGATATATTTTTTCTTCATTCTGTGTGATCCTTTTCCATATTATTCTGCAGTCTGTCGGACAATATTGTAGCATTTTTCCATCAGATTTACAATATAGCAAGCGAGAAATCCCTATCCCACAAAATCTATCCGGTAAATTTTGTCTGCCGGAATCTCTCTTTCCATGATCCGGATGCATTTCTTTTGTTGGTCTATTTTACGGATCTGCCCTTCCAACGTACAGTATGCTCCACCTTCTTTTTGGTGGTCCGGTAAAAAATAGGTAATTCTGACGATAATGGGATTCGCAAGATGTTCTCTGAGATAAGAAAGCTGTCTGTCAATCTCCTGCTTGCGATCTTCTTCCAATTCTATAAAGTGTTCTGTCAGGCGTGCCGTTTCCCGCAAGGCATCGTCGTATCCTGTCAGTGCCGCAAAAGGTGAAAACTGTGCTGCCCGATCCTGCAAGGACATTCTGGGATGCCTTGGAGAATCCGGATGTGGAAGAAAAAGCATATCTTTATATTTGTCATTCATTGCCTTGATCTCCTGCCTTTGATCCGGTCACTTTCCCCAACAATATCTTCGGTACTTATCGTATGACCAGACGTTTTTACGCTCTGTGCCCGCCGATCTGACGGTTTCTGTCTATTGCAGTTGCTCCTTCCTGAAGATCCGCCGCCTTCAGAATAGCATTTTTCCCGTACTTTGCTTTTACACGGAGCATTGCTTCCTGCAAATGCTGCTCTTTTTCCAGACGTTCCTTTTCTGTTTTTCGTTCCGTGGCTTCCGGCATGGTCTGCCCATCCCCCGTTATATTTCCATGCAAAAATCCTTCGGAAAACAGATCCAATTGTTCATACACCGGCTCATTTTTAACGCTATCCGCATCTTTTAAGTGATTTGCCACCAGAGTGATTCTCCTGCACAGCAGCATCGGATCTACCATGCGTTCATATAACGTCATGATGGTTTCCGTGATCTTACTGACTGATGCGGTCAGTGTGTCCAGATTCCCCGTGCCATGGGCATGTTTCGGCACACTTCTGCCGTAGCGGTCTATAGTGATCTCTCCGTGATAATGGTCGGCAATATCGGGGATTTTCAGGTTATCTATATCATAACCAATCGTCAGCACAATCTGATCTGTGACGAGTTTTTTCTCCACCAGATCCATTGCCAGTTGTTCCGCCATTTCCCGGACGACAATCTTCGTCTGTGTAAAATCTGTGGCACAATGTAATACCTGTCCGGAACTGATGCAGTTTGTCTCCGGCCGGTAGGATTTGATCAGATCCATAGTCACAGGTTCGTAGCCCCAGGCATGATCAATCAGAAGTTCCGCATTTACCCCGAACATCTTATAAAGCAGATCCTCATTGTAGTAATCCTGTGTTTTTCCAATGGAACATCTTGCGACATCTCCCATAGTAAACAGGCCTGCTGCTTCCAGTTTCTTCCGATATCCTGCTCCCACACGCCAAAAGTCTGTCAACGGTCTGTGATCCCACAATTGTTCCCTATAAGTGATTTCGTTCAGTTCGGCAATGCGGACACCATTGGAATCCGGTTCCATATGTTTCGCCAGAACATCCATTGCCACCTTGCACAGATACAGGTTCGTTCCGATACCTGCAGTTGCCGTCAGTTGTTTTTTCTCATAGATTTCCGTTGCAATCTTCGAAGCAAGCTCCCTTGCTGTCATCCGGTAAGTATGCAGATACTGCGTCACATCCAGAAACACTTCATCAATCGAATACACATGAATGTCTTCCGGTGCGATATATTTCAGATAAATATTATAGATCTGCGTACTGTATTCCAGATATCTCGACATACGGGGCGTTGCCGTAATAAATCCGGCTTCCAGTTCCGGATGCGCCTGTAATTCATCCGCAAAGGCTGATTGTCCGGAGAATATGCCACCCGGAGCCCTGACCTTTCGTAAAGCATTCACCTCCCGCATCTTGGAGACCACTTCGAACAGTCTCGCCCGTCCCGAGATGCCGTAAGCCTTCAGAGAAGGAGACACTGCCAGACAGATCGTCTTCTGCGTCCGTGAAGCATCCGCCACCACAAGGTTCGTGTTTAACGGATCCAGACCTCTGTCAGCACATTCCACAGAGGCATAAAAGGACTTCAGATCCATTGCAATATACGTATGCGATTGTCCGTCCATCAGATGCCTCCTTTCTGTCCACTGCACTCATTATATCAGAACATGCATTCGATTACAAAGTAATTTTTTGTCAAAAAAGAGCTCCCGAAAAATATCGGGAGCCCTGAAAAATCTTATTTTATAAGTTTTTTATATTAGAACTTGCCGGCCTTTGCTGCTTCTTCGATGGATACAGCTACAGCTACGGTAGCGCCTACCATAGGGTTGTTGCCCATACCGATCAGACCCATCATCTCTACGTGTGCGGGTACGGAGGAAGATCCTGCGAACTGCGCGTCAGAGTGCATACGGCCCAGAGTATCGGTGAAACCGTAAGAAGCGGGACCTGCAGCCATGTTATCGGGATGCAGAGTACGTCCGGTACCGCCGCCGGAAGCTACGGAGAAGTACTTCTTGCCTGCTTCCAGTCTCTCCTTCTTGTAAGTACCGGCTACAGGATGCTGGAATCTGGTAGGATTGGTAGAGTTACCGGTGATGGATACATCTACGTTCTCCTTCCACATGATAGCAACACCTTCGGGAACGCTGTTAGCGCCGTAGCAGTTAACCTTTGCACGAAGTCCCTCGGAGTAAGCGATTCTCTCTACCTCGGTAACGGTGTTGGTGTAAGGATCATAAGAAGTCTCAACAAAGGTAAATCCATTGATACGGGAAATGATCTTTGCAGCGTCCTTACCAAGACCGTTCAGGATAACACGTAAAGGCTTCTGACGAACTTTGTTAGCCTTCTCTGCAATACCGATGGCACCTTCTGCTGCTGCGAAGGACTCATGTCCAGCCAGAAAACAGAAGCAGTCGGTATCCTCTTCCAGAAGCATCTTGCCCAGGTTACCATGGCCAAGACCTACCTTACGGGTATCAGCAACGGAACCGGGGATACAGAATGCCTGTAAGCCTTCACCGATTGCTGCAGCTGCTTCAGATGCCTTTCTGCAGCCTTTCTTGATTGCGATTGCAGCGCCTACAGTGTAAGCCCAGCAAGCATTTTCAAAACAGATGGGCTGGATCTTCTTAACCTGATCGTATACATCCAGACCTGCATCTTTTGTGATCTTCTCTGCTTCTTCGATAGAGGAGATACCATAGCTGTTCAGTACAGCGTTGATTTTATCAATACGTCTTTCATAGGATTCAAATAAAGCCATTTTTTCTGTCCTCCTGTATCTTATTGTTTTCTGGGATCGATGATCTTAACTGCATCGTCTACACGACCATACTGGCCCTTAGCCTTTTCCCATGCAGTGTTGGCATCGTCACCCTTCTTGATGAAGTCGGTCATCTTGCCGAGGTTAACGAACTGGTAACCGATGATCTGATCATCCTTGTCCAGAGCGATACCGGTTACATAACCTTCTGCCATCTCCAGATAACGGGGACCCTTCTTCAGAGTACCGTACATAGTACCAACCTGGCTTCTTAAGCCCTTACCGAGGTCTTCCAGACCTGCGCCTACAGGCAGACCTTCCTCAGAGAATGCACTCTGGGTACGACCGTAAACGATCTGTAAGAACAGCTCTCTCATAGCAGTGTTGATTGCATCACATACAAGGTCAGTATTTAAAGCTTCCATAACGGTCAGACCGGGCAGGATCTCAGCAGCCATAGCTGCGGAGTGGGTCATACCGGAACATCCAACGGTCTCTACCAGAGCTTCCTGGATGATACCTTCCTTAACGTTCAGGGTCAGCTTACATGCACCCTGCTGAGGTGCACACCAGCCCACACCGTGAGTCAGACCGGAAATATCCTTAACTTCTTTTGCCTGCACCCATTTTGCCTCTTCGGGAATGGGAGCACAACCATGATGTACGCCCTGTGCAACGGGACACATTTCTTCAACTTCTTTTGAATAAATCATGTGAAATCTCCTTTCAATATGTACTTATAATACTATTGATAAAATAATATCATAATGGTCGTGTTCATTCTCTCATATTTCCCCTAAAAAATCTAGGGGTTTTTGACAATTTTTTTCATTACTTTCCATGAAAAAACACCATATCTTCCTGCAAATGCACGAAAATATGGTGTCAGTTGATGATTAAAAATCAATTATCAGTATTACCAGCTCTTAATGAAGGTGTCGATATAGTTATCCAGGCACTTCTTGATAACCTCGATTGCTTCCTCTCTGTTGCCCTTTTCGTTTACAGCTGTTGTTTTATTCTCGAGAGCCTTATATACCGTGAAGAAATGCTCCATCTCATCCACCACATGTGTGGGCAGCTCGGAAATATCATGATAGCAGTTATAATTCGGATCATTAAACGGAACCGCAATGATCTTCTCATCATTTTTACCGTTATCCAGCATGGAGATTACACCGATGGGATAAGCTCTTACCAGTGTCATGGGCTGTACCGGTTCGGAACACAACAAAAGTACATCCAGTGGGTCACCGTCATCACCGTAGGTTCTGGGAATAAAACCATAGTTTGCGGGATAGTGGGTAGACGTATGCAGGATACGATCCAGGATCAGAAGTCCTGTCTCTTTGTCCAGCTCATATTTGTTCTTGCTTCCCTTGGAAATCTCAATGACACAGACAAAATCTGTGGGAGTGACTCTCTGGGTGCTCATGGTGTGCCAAATGCTTCCGTTTACTTCTTTCATAATCTCTCTCCTCTTCTCTTCTATAGTTATTTCCGATTACCATAAAATAATCGGAGAATACGCAAAAATATCCGCCCGGTTATCCACGGATCTGTCCGTTGCCGTGGATCTTGTATTTATAGGACGTCAGTTCTTTCAATCCCATAGGGCCTCTGGCATGCAGTTTCTGGGTACTGATGCCGATCTCCGCACCGAATCCGAATTCAAACCCATCCGTAAAACGGGTAGATGCATTCACATAAACACAGGCCGCATCCACTTCATTTAAGAATTTTTCAGCAGTCTCCGTATTTTCCGTCACGATGCACTCGGAATGTTTTGTATTATACCGATTGATATGTGCAATTGCCTCTTCCACACTGTCCACAGTTTTAATGGATAAAATATAATCCAGATACTCGGTTCCGTAATCTTCTTCCGTGGCAGGCACACAATCCGGTAAAATCTCACGTGTGCGTTCATCTCCGCGGAGTTCCACATTCTTTGTCTTTAATGCCTCTGCCATCCCGGGAAGGAACCGGTCACGAACTTCTCTGTGAACTACCAGTGACTCACAGGCATTGCAGACACCGATACGCTGTGTTTTGGCATTCATTAATATCTTTACCGCCATATCGACATCCGCATCCTTGTCCACATAGACATGGCAGTTGCCGGTTCCTGTCTCAATCACGGGAATCGTGCTGTTCTCCATCACGCTGCGGATCAGCCCTGCGCCGCCTCTGGGGATCAGGACATCCACATATTCTTTCATCTTCATGAACTGTGCGGTAACGGCACGGTCGGTATCCTCGATCAACTGCACCGCGGTACGCGGCATCCCACAGGATTCCAACGCATCCTGCAATACTTTTACAATCGCAATGTTGGAATGGATAGCATCACTGCCACCCTTTAAGATCACGGCATTTCCTGTCTTAAAACACAATCCGAAGGCATCCGCGGTCACATTGGGACGAGCCTCATAGATGATACCGATCACACCAAGCGGTACTCTGACTTTGTCGATCTTCAGCCCGTTGGGACGCTCAAAATGCTCTATCGTCTCACCGATACAGTCCGGAAGCGCTGCAATCTGGTTCAGGCCCTCCGCAATCTGAGAAATCCGTTCAGAGGTAAGCTTTAATCGGTCAAGAAGTCCCGGATTCATACCGTTTTTTCTGCCGTTTTCCAGATCCTGTGCATTCGCCGCAAGAATCTCTTCCTGCCTGTCGCACAGATCGTCAGCCGCCCTCTTAAGTGCCTTATTTTTTTCTTCTGTCGTAAGCTTCTGCAATAAATATTTGGTATTGCAGGCATTTTTTCCCAGTTCTAAAAGCTCTGCCATCTTCTTTTCGCCTTTCCAAAACAAATGCCTTCAAAATCCGGCACACCATTCTGACATTATACCAAAATCACCTGATAAGGTTTTATATCGGTCTCTTCTGTCGGCACTTTCTCCACCTGCTGACATTGAAATCCGATGCCGATACTTCGCAATCTGAGAGCTTCCTTATCATTCAGATACCGATCATAGAATCCGCTGCCGTATCCCATACGATTGCCGAGAGGATCAAATGCACTTCCCGGCATCAGGAGAAGACATGTCCTGCAGCTTTCCGGATCAAAATGATAGCACTCCGTATCTCCCGCCGGTTCCAGGATTCCCTTGTAGCCGGTCTGCAATTCCTCCATAGAAAAGATACGGTAAAACTGCATTTCCCCCTTATCTTCCACTTTGGGAACATAAACCTTTTTACCGTCTTTCAGTGCATTCACAAGGATCTCCGTCGTACAGATCTCACTTCCGTAACTGACAAAACCTAAAACCGTATCTGAAAGATAATACCACTGATGCCCCAGAATACGTTCCGTGATCAGAAGCTTTCCTCTGTTTCTCTCCTGCTCTGTCAGTGCCTCTCTTCGTGCCAGCACTTCTTTTCGGAGTTGTTTTTTCTGTTCTTTGATCATTTCTTTTTCTTCTTGTAAGAGGGTTTCAGTTTCTCGATGGTGCCGTCAGGCCGTTCAATTTCGATATTATCCAGCTGCGCCTTCATGTTCCTCTTTATGCTGTCTACGTATTCCTGACGCAGAATAGATTGCTCCAGCTTCTCTTCGTCAGTCAGTCCCTCATTCTGTGATTTATGATAAAGCGCATTAATGCGCTTTATTCTCTCATCCATATTCATAATATTTCCCTGCCTTTCCCATTGTACCTGCTTTTGCCAGCCACCTAATTTTTATGCAGATTCTGGACAAACTCCGGCAGATCAAAGTTTTCATCCTTGTGTGCCACAAACAATGTACCTTCGTTTTCTCCGTTTAAAAGCCTGTGAAGGACACCGATATCCTTGCTGTTGGCAATGATCATATCTACGTCTGAGCTGGTCGCGATCTTGGCAGCAATCATTTTCGTATTCATACCGCCGGTACCGACATTACTTCCGGTGGTCGTTTTTCCCATGTTCATAAACTCATCGGTAAGTTCATCTACTTGTTCGATAAATTTTGCGTCCGGATTCTGTCTCGGATCATCGGTATAGAGACCGTCAATATCCGATAACAAAATCAAAAGATCCGCATCGATCAAAGCTGCCACGATTGCTGACAGAGTATCGTTGTCACCGATTTCGATTTCATAAGTAGCTACGGTATCGTTCTCGTTTACAACAGGAATTGCTCCCATTTTCAACAATTGTGTAAACGTATTGTGCGCATTATATCTGTTGAGATTATCCACAATCGTATTTTTCGTCATCAGTATCTGCGCCGCAATATGATTATATTCCGCAAAAAGCTTCTGATAGGTCATCATCAGTCTTGCCTGGCCGATGGCCGAGCAGGCCTGTTTTACTGCCATGGCTTCCGCCTGTGTCTGCCCCTCTGTTGTCTTAAGATTCACCGCTTTTTTGCCGACTGCGATTGCACCGGAAGTCACCAGTACGACTTCCTTCCCCTGGTTGCTGATATCGCAGAGTTCTCTGACCAGCTTTTCCAGACGGATGTAATCCAGATCTCCGGTCTGTGCATGCTGCAGAGAAGAAGAACCGATCTTGACAACGATTCTTTTTTTGTTTTTGATTAGTTCCCTTAGGTTATTCACGTGAATGCCTTTCTGTGTCTGAAATCTTCCTTGCTAAAACGCTTTTATTCTATCTTATTTTTTCTGATACGTCAACGCTGTGGTGGGGCAAACTGTGAAGCAATCCTCTCTGCCACGCGGATACCGTCCATGGCAGCAGATGTGATACCACCGGCATATCCTGCGCCCTCTCCACAAGGATAACAGCCGCGGATCGCCGATTGCAGATCATCATCTCTTTCAATGCGTACCGGAGAAGATGTCCTGCTCTCCACACCGGTCAGAATCGCCTGCGGCGATGCAAAGCCGTGAATCTGTCTGTCAAAGCCGTCCATTCCTTCGACGAATGCCTGATTGCAGTCTCCGGGCAGAATCCCTGTAAGATCCGTCCACTCATAAGCTCCTTTACACTGTGGTTCTAAACTATGCAATCCATAGTTTTCCTGTAAGGGGCGTTCATCCGGCTTTTCTCCGGTCACTTTCTCCCTGAAATCACCGTAATGCTGCACAGGCAGTTTCCCCTTTCCTAATTCATACGCTTTCTGTTCCAGGGTACGTTGAAATGCGATCCCTGCTAACGGATGGTCAGAACCGTAATCCTTGGGTGTCACCGACACAACAATGGCACTGTTTGCATTTTTCCCGTCACGTCCGCTGTAACTCATACCGTTGACCGCAAGCCTGCCGGGTTCCGAAGAGGCATTTACCACATAGCCTCCCGGACACATACAAAAAGAGTATACGCCTCTGCCGGTACTCGTCTTCGCCGTAACCTTGTAAGCAGCGGCTCCCAGCCCCCGTACCTTTTCTGCGCCATATTGACTGTGATTAATCAGTGCCTGCGGATGTTCCACACGGAACCCCACAGCAAACGGTTTTGCCGTCATAGGGAACTTTTTTTCATATAACATGGTGAACGTATCTCTCGCACTGTGTCCGGGTGCCAGTACTACCTGTTCACAGCAGATTACATCCTTGTTGTTTACCCTTACACCGGTCACCTGTCCGTTTTCTGTCAAGATCTCGGTCACTTTGCTGTGAAAATGCACTTCTCCGCCCAGGCGGATGATTTCTTCCCTCATACTTTTAACGACTTTACTCAGGACATCCGTGCCGATATGTGGCTTTGCCTGGTATACAATTGCCGGATCCGCGCCATGTTTTACAAAGGTCTTAAGAACCTCTGTATTGCGTCCGTATTTATCTTTAATCAGAGTATTCAGCTTGCCGTCGGAAAATGTTCCCGCGCCGCCCTCGCCGAACTGTACATTAGATTCCGGCAGAAGTACTCCGGTCTCCCAGAATTTCTCCACATCTGCCTGTCTTGTCTCTACATCGGCGCCTCTCTCCAGAATCACAGGGGCATAACCGTGGCTTGCAAGATAATAGGCACAGAACAATCCTGCCGGTCCGAATCCGATAATCACGGTTCGGTGCTTTTGCGGTACGGTTCCGCTCTCCGGGAAACAATACATCGTATCTTCCGCAAGCAGCACATTCGCCTTTCCCAGTCTGCGACAGGCATCTTTGTATACTTTTTCCTCTTTTTTTACAGATACATTGACACTATAGCTATAAAATAAATCCGGTTTTTTTCTCGCATCCAGTGACTGCCTGATGATCTCAAGTTCCAGAATATCCGATTCCGGGATTCGCAGACTTTGTGCCGTTTTATGTAGTAACTGCTCCCTCGTGTGATTTACAGGAAGCTTTAGTTGATTCAATCTGATCATGCTTGCTCCTCTTTGTCTGCCGCATGGCATCCTGCCAGATAGCCGCTGCTCCAGGCCCACTGTAGATTATAGCCACCGCATCTTCCATCGACATCCAATATTTCACCGGCAAAATACACACCGGGACAAAGCCTGGATTCCATGGTTTCTTCCACCTGCGACAGATCAATTCCGCCCGCGGATACCTGTGCATTTTCATAAGGGTTGCTCTCGGTGATCTGCAATCGGAAGTTCCTGCACAGTGCATAGAAATACTGTATTTTTTCTTCCGGGATCTCCTTCATGGGCGTTGCCGGTTTGATACCTGCCAGTTTTAAAAGTGCACTTGTCAGTTTCTTATGTAACAGACCGGTAAAGAATTCTTCCGCTGTCCGTTCTCCCTGTAAAAGTCGTCTTCCTGCCTGTAGTTTCTCATACTCCTCTATAGATAGCTCCGGCAGAAAATCGATCTGAGCAAATACGTTCTTCCGATCTCTAAGCAAATAATTGACCGTGCGGCTCAGCTGGAACACCGGGATGCCGGAAATACCATATTCCGTAAGCTGTAATTCTCCTCTTTCAGCACAGTACTTCCTGCCGTCACAGAACACCGTAATCATACTGTCTGCCCGTACTCCTGCAATACTTTTCAAAACATCCGTTTCCAGACAACGAAGCTGTACCAGTGCCGGTACCGGGGCGACGCAATGATGTCCGAGTTTTTTGGCCAGTTTCCAACCGCTTCCGTCCGAGCCAGTACCGGGCGCCGCCTTTCCGCCGCAGGTTACAATGACCGCGTCAAATTCCCTGGATTTCCTTCCGTCACTGACACAGAGTCTGCCGGAGGGAAGCCGCTCTATGTTCTGGATCTTGCATTCATATTCTATTGCCACATCCAGTGCCTTCAGTTCATATCTGAGCACATCCAGTACAGCGGATGCCTGTTCACAGACCGGATAGAGATAACCGTTTTTTTCCTTGATCAGCAGCCCGATGCTCTGAAAAAAGCGGATCGTATCCTCTGTTGTAAATCGATTCAGAACGCTTTCGATCAGTGTCTTATCTCCGCCATGGTAACATTCCACAGAAAGTTCTCTGTTTCCCAAATTGCACTTTCCGTTTCCTGTCTGCAATATCTTTTTGCCGACACGGTCATTTCGCTCCAGGATCGTGACCTGTGCCCCTTCTCTTGCCGCTGTTATGGCAGCCATCAATCCTGCGGCACCACCGCCTATGATTCCTATCGTTCTCTTCATGGTAATTCACCTTACTTGTTTATTATCAAAATAACAGGCTCCAAAACTCCGTACGATTCGCATAAAACCGAATCTCTTTATCATTAAAAAGTTAAGAAGAATACGTTTCCAGAAAATCGTACAACGCTTCCTCATCCTGCACAAACAGCATATCCATAATCTGGAGCTGTATCTTTTCCGGCAGCGTTTCCAGCCGGATTCCGGTATTAATATACACCGTGGACTGATCTTGCAGATATACGATCACTTCATTATCTTTTACCGCCAGATAAAAGCTTTCACTCGGCTGCAGGTAGCGATAATCCATGCGGATCACCACTTTTTCCCGGGAAAATGAAAGTACCTCCAGTCCGACGAAGCCCCTCTCCACTTCCGAAAGCGGTGGATGTGCCGCATAAAGCTCCATGGATTCCAAAAATCTCTCTCTGTTCATTCCGATATATTTATGTGGCACCTTCCACGACGTTTCGACAGAAGTATTGCGCAAAACGTCCGTTTCCTTAAGCACATATTCCGTATCGGCACAGAGCGTATCCCCCGAACTTAAGACTTCCGCGCTCTCCGGCACTTCCTCTATATTGTTTCCGGGGCTTTCCGTCAAGACGTCCGGAAGCGCCTCCTGATGAAGTTGTCCTACATTTCCCGGATAAAAAAAGCGGATCCCCCAGACTCCCAGGAACACCCCGAGTCCTAAGAAAAAGACCGGAATCACAAAAAAGTAACTGATACGTTTTACAAATTTCATACTGCCTCACATCCAGACGTTAATGTTCACTCTTTGTATCAGTATCAGTTTTTTTTTAGAAAATATACATCCATATAACGGTTTTAAATCAGTCTGCACATTTTGCCGAAAGCTTTCATTATTTTCCCGTAAGGGACATAGGAAAGTTCCTGCTCTCTGAAGCAATGCAGGGCAAATAACAAAAACCAGTACAATACGACAGTGATCACAAGTTCCAGTAATACGGTCATCCCTGCCCCGAGATAAGGAAGCAATATCTTCTCCAGTCCAAAAGCAAGCAGACCGCAGGCAAGGCTGCTTCCGGCAGGAATCGCAAGCGCTCCGAGAAAGTCAAGGCGACTCTTTTTCTGAAGGGACGAAAAAATGCCAAGTGCAAGTGCTCCGGCTGCCGCGCCACATACCGTACCGATCACAAGTCCGTTTCCGGATCCTGAAAATACCAGATAACCTATCACAAACAGAAGATCCAGTATCCCATATCCCACCAGAATCAGTGGTGTGTTTCCCTGCTGTCTGAGTGTCTCCGTAAAATAAAACAGAAGCAATAACCACAACCCAAGAGACGAGCCGACAGTAAGCATTCCGGACAATGCCGCCTGTGAACCGGCATCGATTACCTGACTGATAGGAGCTGCCAACACAGCACCTGTCACTGCGATAAAAAATCCATGTACCAAAACGCCCTTACTGCCGGCTGCAAAAGCAGTTTTCGCATATTTTTCCTCTTTTTTCCGAAAATGGATGCCCATTTTGGCAATTCCGGACAGACTCCCGGCGTAAAAAAACGCCACCAAAAAGCACTGCAGTACAAAATACCGACCGATAAAAACCCCATAATTCTCTATGGAGCTGTAAATATCTTCCGCATTTTTCTGTACCAGGAACAAGCCTGCAGTAAGCGGAAGATATAACAGAAGCTGTCTTAAAATATCTCCGCCCATACCCAAAAGAAGTGTCCGGATCTGGGAGACAAAAGAATCGGTTCCTTTCCTTCCGTTTTCCGGTTCCTTCCGTCCGGACATGCTGCCACGGTAAATAATAAAGACAAACAGCAATAACAGCACTTCCGAAATCAGCATTCCCAGTGCGATGCCCATGGCGCCGTACATGGAAGTGAAATCGTCCTTTTTCAAAAGCAGACTCACCTTTTCCCCATAGGTTCTGAAAATCCCCGAAAACAGAATTCCGAATCCCAGGTAAAAGACCTGACGCAAAACGGCTGATACTGCGGAAGGCAGCTCAGAACCCTCGCTTTGAAAAGCACCCAGAATTGCAGACTGTATGCATCGAAACAGCAATATAGGGCTCAAAATCCATAGAATCATGCTGCCATAAGGCACCCGGAAAACCTTCTCCAGAAGGATCCAGCCCACAAAGGCGCATAAAACGCTTCCCACAATTCCTTCCATAGCTTCAAACAGCATGCAATTTTTTCTAAGCCTTGCCGCATTCTGATACTGCCCTTTTGCATTCTTCCCACGGAGCATTCTGCCCATTCTGTCGGGAAGATTTTTACCGGTAAGGATCCAGAAAAGTTCGAAGATAAGCACTGCCGCAGCCAGATATCCGAGACCGTTGCTGCCGATACTTTTCCCGAAAATCCAAATAGTAAGACATGCCAGACAGTAAGAAAAATACTGAATTTGCTTTCTCTTTACTTCCACCTGATTCATGTAAATTACCCTTACGTGTATTCCACGCCCTTTTTAATCTCTTGTAATTCCAAGGGTTGAAAGAACCTGCTCCTGCTTCGTCTCCATGACCTTTGCTTCATCCTCTTCCATGTGATCGTATCCGCATAAATGCAGCATGCTGTGTGCTACGAGAAAAGCAAACTCTCTTTTCTCACTGTGTCCGTAACTTGCCGCCTGCTCTTTCACTTTATCCACGGAAATAATAATATCTCCCAGGATCAGTTCTCCCGTATCCGGATCAAAATAATCCGCTTCACGATTCTCGTCGATCTCAAAATCTCCCGGAGCTTCAAAGTCCAGATTGGGGAAAGAAAGCACATCCGTTTCACGGTCTATGTCACGGTATTGCTTGTTATAGGCATGAATACCGTCATTATCCGTCAGCAGAACATTTAACTGTATCTCATAAGGGCAGCCTTCGCTGTCAAGCACACCACCGGCCACCTGTTCTACCGTATCTTCTATGGGAAAATCCGGTTTCCAGTCTGCAACCTGTGTATCTGATTCAACGTAAAAAGTCATAATATAATTTTTCCTCCTTAAATATTTTCTGCATTCTGTTCCAATCACGCAAGGAGAGACTGCATTCACTGAAAATTCCCTTTTCCCGGATCTTTTCAAAAATCTTATCGATCACCTGGTCATAATCCGGTTTCTTTTGCGGCTCTTTTTCCAGCAATAATAAAATTGCGCTGACAATGGCATCGGAACAATACAATACCGCCGTCTCCGGTTTCTGATATTTTGCCGTTCCTTTGTATTCTTCCAGAATGCCTTTTACCCCTTCCGGGATACTCTGATCCGGGGACTGTCCGATCAGCTCCCAGCCCTTTTTATGATATAATCCGGCGCACTTCAAAGCATCCTGATCAAGTCCCAGCTTCGTTGCAATTCTTTCACAGAAATAAGCTGTATGTACACATAAAAAATACTCGGTACGATCCGTTTCCCGATAAGAAGAAAGTACCGGATTCTCTGTGTCATTCAATTCCAGATACCTGACTCTGTCCTTAAATACGACGGTTCCTGAAAATATCTTAAGGATTCCCAGCAAAAGAATCCCGGATAAGATCAGATTTGCTGCCGGAACGAGGAACTGTTCCGCACTTAAATGCTCATTGGCAAGCAATACAACATTCGCTGTCTCACACAGAAAAAGGCATAGTAATGACAAAAAAAGCGGAATCCCTATGGCAAACTCCTGCTCTAAATGTTGAAACAGGCAGGCTGCAAAAATACCGCTGATAAAATACATAAAAAAGATGCCGACCGCTTGTCCCCACAGGGTAGCAATCATAAGCAGGACACTGGAAAAAACAATGCCCACCGGGAGATTACTAAACAGGGATAATACAACAAAAACGACCAGAAACGGCCAGCCTCCGGCAGGAAGAAATGCACATGCAAGGGAAAAAATAAGACTGCCCCATACCGCGATCCAAAAACGGAAAAGATGCTCTCCGTTATCATAATCGAGCCTTGCATCCAACACTTCTCTGCGAAGGAAAAAACCGGCAACCGCAAGTCCGAATGCCGTCATAACCGCATCTCTCAGCGCATTTGTTGCAGACAGCTGTTTTGCCCAAAATCCGATGACGTATACCAACCCACTTCCGGCAAGCACTGTAAGGATTTCCGGAAGCAAAAAATTTACAAAGCTGTTTTTCCTTTCGTTCTTCCTATTCATCTGTTTCCTCGATCCGTGCGTTTTGCAACTTTCAGACTTCTCTTACTTCTTGCTTCATAATCATCATAAGCTTTTACGATTTTTTGTACCAGCGGATGTCTTACCACATCCTTGCTTGTCAGATTACAGAATGCAATATCATTAATATTCTTTAATACTCTCACTGCGACATCCAGTCCCGATTTTGCTCCCACCGGCAGATCCTTTTGCGAAGAGTCTCCGGTTACGATTACTTTGGAGCCGAAACCGATACGTGTCAGGAACATTTTCATCTGTGCCGGAGTCGTATTCTGTGCTTCATCCAGAATAATATAAGCGTTATCCAGCGTACGACCTCTCATATAAGCGAGCGGTGCCACTTCGATCAGACCTTTTTCCATATTTTTTGCAAAACTTTCCGCACCCATGATCTGATACAGTGCATCATATAACGGTCTTAAATACGGATCTACTTTGCTCTGCAGGTCACCGGGCAAAAATCCAAGCTTCTCCCCGGCTTCGATTGCCGGTCTGGTCAGAATGATCCGGCTCACCTCGTTGTTCTTAAATGCGGTGATTGCCATTGCCATCGCCAGATAGGTTTTACCGGTACCGGCAGGTCCGAGGCCGAATACGATCATATTATTACGGATTGCATCCACATAGGCCTTTTGTCCGAGCGTCTTCGGCTTGATCGGTTTCCCACTGATCGTATGACAGATACAGTCGGCATCCATTTCCATCAATTTATCTTCCTGATCTTCTTTGCCCATTTCGATTGCATAGTCAACACTCTGTTCTTCAATTTCATTGCCGCGATCGGATAATGCGGTCAGCTGTCTTAATACACTGGCGGCTTTGCCTGCGTTTTCCACTTCCCCGGTAATCACAATGCTGCCGTTACGATCCACAATGGTAACTTGAAAATCATGTTCCATTTTTTTGATATAAGCATCCTGCATCCCGAAGATCTTCTGCATCTGCTCCGTATCCATTTCCAGACTGATTGCTGTTTGGCTCATCTATGTCTTAATCCTCATTTCCGTCAATCGTTTCCACGCCTGCCGGTGTTTCTTCCTCTGTACAGGAATCCTCTGCAAGAATGCCCACGGCTTCTCTTACCGTCAGTTCTCCCCGCACCTTCCAGCCGGCGCGCCTTGTTTCTATTTTAACATCTTTCGAGATTATTTGTACCCCTTTTTCGTCTAAACTTTCAAGAAAATCCAAGATTTTTTTCTCTAAGATCTCTTTTGCTTCGTCTGCCGTATATTGATATTCTGTTTTTTGATATTCTCTGTACGTGATTTTGCCAATAGTGCACGGCAGATGAAAATATTCCAGTGGCTTCACGGCATAAGTATATAACATACTGTCATACTGCAGATACGGCACTTTTTTCTTCTGTTTCCATTCTTTCTGCCACAAACGTACAAAATAACTGTTTTTCTCTCTCCCCGTATAATTCTTTTTCACATAATCTGCCGGAAGATATATTTGAAAGGTTCCGGAATGTTCCAGTACAATATCTGCGTCCGCTGTCACCCGGTGATATGTTCTCACGCTTCCGTCTTCCTCATAAACAGGGATTTTCCCTGCTACCAGAACATCTCCTTTTTTTACTTCTGCACCGACAGAGGTCTGCGGTACCCCGGTTCTGACAATCATACCCGTAACAACACCGTCATATTCCGCCACCAGATTTTTCGCAGTTCCCTGTTCGGAAGAATCCTCATTTTCCGTTTGTCCGGTCGCATAGCCGGTATCGTTTTCTTTTAAAGCAATCATCAGTCTGGTTCCGTCCAGCCTGCCCGATGTCCATGTAATCTGGGGGAAGCTGCGCCTGATCTGCTTTTCGAGTTCTCCGATCTGCAGATCATGTTTTGGCATGCCGGGCTGTATGCCCTCTGCCTCGAGAAATTGAAAAAAAACGTCATCTGTCACCCGGCAATTGCCGGTGACCTGAATATCCCATACAAACAGAGAGGATACCCACCAGAAGAGCAGCGCCAGACACAGTCCTCCCAGGAAAGCCTTTCTCCTTACCATTTCCGGCACCAAAAAGGGTAGTCCATATCTTTCTGATATGACTACCCTCACTTTTGTCTTTCTTGCAATCGGCCGGAGCAGCCAGAAAGCTTTCAGACTGACGCACATCGTATATCTCTCTTCCTTTTTTTCAATATTCCATAAAAGGATTCCTTTATTACTGCATAAATTAATAAATCTCTGCGGTGCAAAGCCCCATACCCGGATCTTTACATAACCGCGCATCCATTTGACCCATTCCGTCATTTTCCATCGATCCTCCATTGCTTCACAGATAGCGCAGCATATTAATATTGCCGCTGATTTTCATGTCTTCATTGGTATAATAATCAATGGAAAGTCTGTTTCCTTCCAGACAGACCTGACAGGTCTTTGCCTGCAACAGGATCCGTTCTCCCGTATATTCGAGAATGCCTCTGTAATTTTCGATCCATGCCTCTGAACTGCCCGTCAGTGTCACGCGAAGTGCCCCCATGCATACATCCTTTGGCAATTCCAGGGCAGTAATCAATTTTTCTTTCCGGTGATGTGCTCTTCTCATTTTCATAGTTAACTATATGAAAAGCACTGCTTTAATATGTCACTCTACGATGCCCTTGATCAAAGGCTCCGCATCCGGCTTTTCTGCCGAAATCCGATAGGCGTTTCGGAATTTTTCTATTGCAGCTTCCAGACGTTTTTCCTCATTGGCGTGCAGGTATCCCAACACCTCACCGGCCTTTACATAGTCACCCTTCTTCTTTTCCAGTACAATACCGACTGACAGATCAATACTGCTTTCCTTGGTCTCTCTGCCACCGCCTAAAAGTAAGGAACAGATTCCAATGTCTTCACAGGCGATCTGCGCTATATAGCCGTCCGTATCTGCACAGACAGGTACGACCATAGATGCAGCCGGCAGGATTTCCGGATGGCTGACTGCTTTTGCATCACCGCCCTGTGCTTCCACAAATTGAGCCAGCTTTTTCAGTGCACTTTGATCCGCTATGGCACGGGCAAGCATTTCTCTGGCCTGTTCCACGGTCTCCGCCTTGCCCCCTGCGAGTAACATCTGACTGCCAAGTACCATAACAAGCTCGCGGAAATCCTCCGGACCTTCACCGTTTAAGGTAGCAATTGCTTCCTTTACTTCCAGTGCATTGCCCACGGCACGTCCCAGTGGCTGATCCATATCAGAGATAACAGCAATGGTTTTTCGTCCGGCATTTTTGCCGATTTTTACCATCTCTTCCGCCAGCGCAAAAGCATCTTCTTCTCGTTTCATGAAGGCGCCGCTTCCTGTCTTGACATCAAGTACGATGGCATCCGCGCCAGCCGCCAGTTTTTTGCTCATAATGGAGCTGGCGATCAGAGACATATTGTCTACAGTTGCCGTCACATCACGCAGTGCATACAGCTTCTTATCCGCCGGTGCCAGATCTGACGTCTGTCCCATAATAGCAATTCCGATATCATTTACGTTCCGGATAAACTGTTCTTTGGTAAGGGATGTGGTAAATCCCGGAAAGCTTTCCAGTTTGTCAATCGTTCCACCGGTATGTCCCAGTCCTCTGCCGCTCATCTTAGCGACAGGAATTCCGCATGCGGCAACCATGGGGGTCAGCGCCAGAGAAGTCTTGTCCCCTACGCCGCCGGTACTGTGTTTATCCACTTTACAGCCATGAATCTCTGACAGATCCAGCATATCTCCGCTGTGAGCCATTGCCATCGTCAGTTCGTACGTCTCCGCCTCTGTCATCTTCTGAAAATAAATTGCCATCATCAAAGCAGAAACTTGATAATCAGGAATTTCACCATGCGTATATCCTTCGATAAAATAGCGGATCTCTTCCTTGGAAAGTGCTCCTCCATTTCTCTTTTTCATGATAATGTCATACATTCTCATAGACACCCCTCCTATCAACAGTCGTAAACGAATCAGGATTTTCTTTTCCTCTCTACCCCGACTTTTTTACAAATATCACTGATACAGCATTTTTCGCAATACGGATGTGTCCTTGCCGTACAGATCTCTCTTCCGTGATACACCAGTCTGTGGCAGAAATCACTACCTTCTTCGGCAGGTATGATCTTCCACAGTTCTTTTTCCACTTTGCCCGGCTCTTTGATTCCATCCACGAGTCCCATGCGGTTCACCAGGCGGATACAATGGGTATCCGTGACGATTGCAGGCTTTCCGAAGACATCTCCCATCACCAGATTGGCACTTTTTCTGCCGACACCGGGCAGGGACAACAGTTCGTCAAAATCTTCCGGCACTTTCCCGTGATACTTATCCCTCAGTATTTTCATACAGGCACTGATATCTCTTGCTTTACTATGTCCGAGTCCGCAAGGCTTTACGATTGCCTCGATTTCTTCCACAGGTGCATCTGCCAGTGCATCGACATCCGGAAATTTCTCATACAGCTTTTCTACTACAACATTCACTCTGGCATCTGTACACTGTGCCGCCAGCCTGACACTGACCAACAGTTTCCATGCCTGATCGTAGTCCAGTGTACATCCGGCATCCGGGTATTCTTTTTTCAGTCGTTCGATAATTTCTAAAGCTCGTTGTTTCTTTGTCATATATTTCACTTATGATAAGGCTCATTCTGAATGATCCTGAATGCACGGTAGATCTGTTCACACAGAATCACTCTCATCAACTGGTGGGGAAATGTCATCTTAGAAAAGCTGAGTGCCAGATCCGACCCTTTGCAGACATCCGGATGCAGCCCCAGGGAACCGCCGATGACAAAACAGATATGACTCTTTCCTCTCACAGAACAATCTTCGATCCATGAGGCCAGTTCTTCGGAAGAGTACATTTTTCCTGTGATCTCCAAAGTAACGATAAAAGCATCCAGTGGCAATTTCGCCAGAATACGGCTGCCTTCTTTTTCACGGATCTGATCCTCCTGTGCCGTACCAGCGCCGTCCGGAGTCATCTCATCCGCGACTTCGATGATCTGCAGCTTTGTATAACGCCCCAGTCGTTTGCTGTATTCGTCTATGGCATCCCGGAAAAACTTTTCCTTAATTTTTCCCACACATACAATGGTTATTTTCATCATGATTCCGGCTCTCCGTCATCCGGGAAAATCTGCTCATATATTTTCGTATCGATCAGATTTTCCAGCATCTGCTGGTCCAGATTCATAAACTGATGATTCATCCGGCTGCGGATGACATCGAAACGTTTATAATACAATGCTTCCGCCGGTGTATCCGATGCATTTTCTATTTCTGCATCAATTTTCTCTGCAGTCAGATTCTCTTCACTCCAGGAAAGCAGGGTACCCACCAAAGAATTCTCGGACTCTGCCTTTTTCTCGAAGATTTTGGCATTTCGCATGGATACGACACCCATAACGATAAACAGAATAAATACCGCACTCATGACTCCGTAAAACATATAAGGATTTCCAATGTTAAGCGGCAATACCTCCGTCATTCCGAGAATCATGACAGCCATTCCGAGAATACCTACAACCAGCAGAACCCATGCGGAAGATCTGTTTTCTTCTGCCTTCGCACCGCTGTTAATATAGGTCAGCCCACCTTGTGAGGAAACAGACTTAAGAAGATTACCGTCTGCCACATGTTCTGCCTTATGATCGGTCTCTGCATCGGTATCATCTCCGGGCATAAGAAATTCATCCACGGCTGCTTCTTCCTCGGCAGCGTTCTCCTTGCGGTTCTTCTCCTGCTGTTCTAAGAATACTCTTGCTATGGTCTTGGCCTGTTTTTCATCCTTTGCATCTACAAAAAGCTCATAAACCTGTTCTGTTTCGTCAAAGCTGATCCGGCTCTTCTGTATGCCGTTATATGTAAGGAAATCCTTCAGTTTCTTCATCTCGTCCTGTTCTCCGAACAGCACGGATGTCCAATCCGCCAGTTCTTCCTCACTTACCAGAGTCTCTCCGCAGTCGGGACATATCGTAATTCCCTCCCGATATTCGTTTTTACATTTCGGACACCATGCCATATGCCAACACCATCCTTAATACTCGTAATCCAGGCAGGCTCTTTGACCTGCCACGGATCCAATATATTCTTTTGCTGCCAGATGATCCGGATGCACCTGATATGCAGCCAGCGCCTCTGTGTTTGTAAATTCAGAGATCAATGCTACGTCACGGTTACTGCTCTCCAGTTCATTAATAATCACTTCCACCTTCACTGCGCCCGGAACCTTGTCTTTAATAGGCTCCAAAAGTGCCTTGATCTTCTCGGCGGCTGCTCTCTTCTCCTGAGAGGTCAAATTACCTTCCAGGCTCCACATAACAATATGTCTTACCATGCGTTTTCTCCATTTCCCCCTGCAATATTGCCGGGACAAGAGGTATTATTTTGCACTCAGATACTCGTCAATACCCTTGGCAGCAGCCTTACCTGCTCCCATAGCCAGAATAACGGTAGCAGCTCCGGTTACCGCATCTCCTCCGGCATAGACACCTTCCTTCGTAGTCTTACCGTTGTTCTCATCCGCAATGATGCACTTCCACTTATTGGTATCCAGTCCCTTTGTCGTAGAAGAGATCAGAGGATTCGGGGAAGTACCCAGTGACATGATCACGGTATCCAGATCCATTACGAATTCGGAACCCGGTACTTCTACGGGACGACGTCTGCCGCTCTCATCCGGCTCGCCCAGTTCCATACGGATGCATTTCATACCGGTTACCCAGCCCTTATCATCAGACAGGATCTCTACCGGATTGGTCAGCAGATCAAAGATAATGCCTTCCTCTTTTGCATGATGTACTTCTTCCACTCTGGCAGGAAGCTCTTCCTCGCTTCTACGGTATACAATGTGTACCTCAGCGCCCAGACGAAGTGCGGTTCTCGCAGCATCCATAGCTACGTTTCCGCCGCCGACCACGGCTACCTTTTTACCATGCATGATAGGCGTTCTGGACTCGGGATCAAATGCCTTCATCAAGTTGCTTCTGGTCAGATACTCATTGGCGGAGAATACACCGTTGGCGTTCTCTCCGGGGATACCCATGAACTTCGGAAGCCCTGCACCGGAGCCGATAAATACCGCCTGGAAGCCTTCTTCGTCCATCAACTGGTCGATGGTCACGGATTTGCCGACTACCACATTGGTCTCAATATGCACACCGAGAGATTTCACGTTTTCGATCTCTTTTGCCACAACAGCACTCTTGGGAAGACGGAACTCGGGGATACCGTATACCAGTACGCCGCCTGCCTCATGCAGCGCCTCGAAAATGGTAACATCATAACCAAGCTTTGCCAGATCTCCGGCACAGGTAAGACCTGCGGGGCCGGAACCGATGACAGCTACCTTTTTACCATTCTTCTGTGCCGTGGGAGTGGGCTTGATGCCGTTCTCTCTTGCCCAGTCTGCCACGAAACGCTCCAGCTTACCGATGGAAATGGGATCTCCCTTGAAACCGCGGATACATTTCCCTTCGCACTGACTCTCCTGCGGACATACACGCCCGCAGACAGCGGGAAGTGCGCTGGATTCGCTGATGATACGATAAGCCTCTTCGATATTGCCGTCCTTCACCTGTTCGATGAACTGCGGAATCTGAATAGCTACGGGACAGCCCTTAACACACTGTGCGTTTTTACAATTAATGCAACGGGAAGCCTCTTCCATTGCTTCCTCTTTGTTATATCCGAGACAAACCTCTTTGAAGTTGGTAGCACGTTCCTTTGCATCCTGCTCTCTGACAGGAATTTTCTTTAATACATCCATTTTATTTAACCATGCCTTTCTGATTTATCGTGTTCAAGCTTTTCCCGTGAGACTACTGGCAGTTACCGCAGCCGCCGTGATGGGTATCTCCCTCTTCGAGCGCAAGCATTGCGCGTCCTTCTGCCGTCTTATAAATCTGCTGACGTCTCATTGCCTCATCAAAGTTGACTTCATGTCCGTCGAACTCCGGTCCGTCCACACAGGCAAACTTTACTTTTCCGCCAACAGTTACACGACATGCACCACACATTCCCGTTCCGTCTACCATGATCGGATTCAGGCTGACAATGGTGGGAATCTCCAGTTCTTTGGTCAGGAGACATACAAATTTCATCATGATCATAGGTCCGATTGCTACACACAAATCGTACTTCTTCCCCTCTGCTACCAGGTCCTTGATGGTCTGGGTTACCATGCCGCTTCGACCGTAGGATCCGTCATCTGTTGTCACATACAGATTTCCTGCCACTGCTTCCATTTCCTTCTCCAGGATCAACAGATCCTTCGTCTTGCTTCCCACGATAACATCCGCAGCGATTCCGTGTTCATGCAGCCATTTTACCTGAGGATATACCGGAGCGGCACCGACACCGCCGGCTACGAAAAGAATCTTTTTCGCTTTTACCTCATCAAGCGGCTGTTCCACCAGTTCGGAAGGGCATCCTAAAGGTCCTACAAAATCATGGAAATATTCTCCCTCTTCTAACTGTGCCATCAGCTTGGTACCGGCACCGACTGTCTGGAACACGATGGTAATGGTTCCCTTCTCTCTGTTGTAATCACAGATCGTCAGGGGAATACGTTCGCCTTCACTGTCCATTCTTACGATGACAAACTGACCGGGTTCACAGGTCTTTGCCACTCTGTTTGCTTCTACCTCCATCAGATAGATGTTGGTTGTCAGCTCTTGTTTTTTTACGATTTTATACATTTCTCTTTTTCCGTCCCTTCTGTTAGGATTATATCTAAACAGCCACCAGTGTATAACGGCGACTGCTTTCGTCAAGCTGCAATTTATACAATTCCTGCGTATAGGCATTTACCGCAAACAGATTTCCTGTTCTGGTAAGCGTTCCGTCTTCCCCTCTGTAAATCTCGGCAATAACATAAAAATCATCGATTTTGTTAATATTGGTCACGTATTGGTACTGGTAGAGATACGCCGCCTGGGAATCGTCAAAGCTACCGGATGCCTCCAGTATTTTTCCGCTTTGAATTGCGTAGTCCACGACCTTTTGCACTGCTTCCTCCGGCGGAAACTGCGTGTGCATGACCAGATTATAGTTTTTTTCTACAATCTCACTTTTTCTGCCGTCTGCAATACGGATAAACCGAAATACCGATTTCCCAAGGGGCATCGGAATCGGTCCTGTATATACTGTGGAATTCTGCGTAGGATCCGAACCGTCCGTCGTATAATATACATCTTCCCCGTCAGATACTTCGATATTAATCGGGAATTCATAGTCTCCGCTTACCGCTGTTACATCAGGTGCGCTTAATTCCTCTATCTCTATGTGATAGTTTTTCGTTACTACTTTGCTGTAAATATTATTTTCATTGACATATACCGCTTTGACACAATAATCGCCGTTTTCCAGCAAAATCGGTGCCGTATACAGGGAACTGTTTTCTCCCGGTTCACTGCCATCCATGGTGTAAAAAATCTTACCACTTCCAAAAGTCGTCAGTTTTAACGGCTGGATACTGGTATAATATCCTTCCTGCAGACTGAATTCCGGTTCCATCGCCATATAGCTCTGATACTTACTCATAATATTTACATTACCGCAATTCTGCAGAAGGTCATTGATCGTCTTATAATCTTCCCTTGCTGCATAAATAGCAATTAATTTTCCGTAAGCACTTTCCAGCTGTTCGGTCGTTGCCGCTGCATCCGAGACAATCTCACGAAGCAGATATTCATACTCCATTTTGTTGTTCTTTTGGAAATAAATATCCGCAAGTTCAAATTTTAAATTGATATTCTCCGGATCTATTTCCAAAGCCCTCTGGTAGCAAGTGATTGCCTGATTATATTCTTCTGTTTTCACATATTCTCTGGCACACTTCGTCTGGTATTGTGCAGAATGATAATGAGAATAGGAAATGCCGACACCGGTGACGACAATCGCAACAACGACAAGTACAATCGCAAGTACAACAAACTTCCAGCGAAACGGATGTTTTCCCACAGAATCTCCAAAAAGATCATCCCAGTCCTGCACTTCAGCAGTCTCCTGCATGGTATCCTCTGCATCCGTTTCCGAAGTTGCCGGTGTCATCTCTTTGGCAATGTCATTCAGTGTCTGTTCTATATTGTATTCAATTTCCGGTTCAAAATCAGGGACAATGTGAATATCCTCACCGCAATGTTCACAATAAAGTGTCCCTTCTTTCATTTCCGCGCCACAATTCGGACACTTCATATATTATCCTTTCGCCGCCTGCAAAGAAACCGATTCCAGACAGTTGTTCATCAACATGGCAATCGTCATCGGTCCTACACCGCCGGGTACCGGAGTGATCGCACTGCACACAGGTTCTACACTTTCAAAATCAACATCACCGCATAATTTATTCTGCTCATTGCGATGAATTCCGACATCAATGACAACAGCACCTTCTTTCACGTAGTCTGCCGTGATCATCTTAGGTTTTCCTACGGCAACCACCAGAATATCCGCTCTTTTCGTTACTTTTTTCAGATCCCCGGTACGGCTGTGCGCCACTGTCACCGTTCCGTTTTCGCGAAGCAATAACAGAGCCATCGGTTTGCCGACTATATTGCTGCGGCCTACCACCACACATTCCTTACCGGCGATTTCAATCCCGGATCTCTTCAGAAGCTGGATCACTCCTGCAGGCGTGCAGGAGACAAATCCGGGTTTGCCGATGCAAAGTGCGCCGACATTCTGCGGATGAAATCCGTCCACATCCTTAAACGGAGAGATTTCGTCGAGAACCTTCTCCTCATCAATATGTTTGGGTAATGGCAGCTGCACCAGAATACCGTTCACATCTGCTCTTTCATTCAACTCACGAATCAGATCCAGTAATTTTTCTTCGGTAGTCTCTTCCGGAAGTTCATAAGCTAAAGAACGGATTCCCACATATTCGCAAGCCTTCTTCTTATTACGCACATACACACTGGATGCCGGGTCTGCCCCCACCTGAATAACTGCAAGCGTCACTTCGCATCCCTGCTCTTTTAATTTTGCAACTTTTTCTTTAATTTCATCTTTTATTTGTGCGGAAATTGCCTTTCCGTCGATCAACTGTGCCATGTGACACTTTTCCTCCTTATCAGAACAATCCTACGATTTTTCCGGTATCATCTACATCAATGTTATAAGCGGCAGGTGCTTTCGGTAATCCTGGCATCGTCATAACAGCACCGGTCAGAACTACAACAAAACCGGCTCCGGCAGATACATAGACCTCTCTGACGTTCAATTCAAATCCGGAAGGTCTTCCGAGTAATGTCGGATCATCCGACAAAGAGTACTGATTCTTTGCCATACATACAGGAAGGCTTCCAAATCCGAGTTCAGTCAGTCTCTTTAACTGTTTCACGGCCGCAGGTGCAAAATTGACGCTGTCCGCACCGTAGATTTCCTGTGCAATCTTCGTAATCTTCTCTTTCAGGGAAAGCTCATCTTCATAAAGAACATGGAAGTTGTTTTCTTTTTCTTCGATTGCCTTTAATACTTTTTCAGCCAGAGCAATGCCGCCTTCGCCGCCCTTCTCCCATACTTCGGAGAGGGCAAATTCACAGCCTCGTGACTCGCAGAACTCCTTTACAAAAGCAGTCTCTGCGGCACTGTCTGTAATAAAGGAGTTCAATGTAACCACTACAGGCACACCGTATTTCTGCAAGTTTTCTATATGCTTTTCCAGATTCACAATACCTTTTTGCAAAGCTTCCAGATTCTCGGCACCCAGATCAGCTTTTGCCACGCCGCCGTTGTATTTCAATGCACGGATCGTTGCCACCAGTACGACCGCATCCGGTGTCAGACCGGCTTTGCGGCACTTGATGTCGAAGAATTTTTCAGCGCCCAGATCGGCACCAAAACCTGCCTCGGTAATACAGTAATCAGCCATCTTCATCGCAGCCTTTGTTGCTCTGACAGAGTTACAGCCATGTGCAATATTGGCAAACGGTCCGCCATGTACCAGTGCCGGGGTATGCTCCAGTGTCTGGATCAGATTCGGCTTGATTGCATCTTTTAACAGGGCTGCCATAGCACCCACTGCTTTCAGCTGTCCTGCCGTCACCGGCTCGCCCTGATAATTATAAGCTACAACGATCTTGGACAGACGATTCTTCAAGTCCTTCATGTCATCTGCCAGACACAGGATTGCCATAATTTCACTGGCTACTGTGATCACAAAATGATCCTCTCTGACAAAACCGTCCGTTTTGTTACCAAGCCCCACTACGATATTGCGTAATACTCTGTCGTTCATATCTTCACAACGTTTCCAGACAATCTGTCTGGTATCAATCCCCAGTTCGTTTCCCTGCTGGATATGATTATCAAGTAATGCCGCCAGTAAATTATTTGCAGAGGTAATTGCATGAAAATCACCCGTAAAATGCAGATTCAGTTCTTCCATCGGTACCACCTGGGCATAACCGCCGCCGGCTGCACCACCCTTGATACCAAAACAAGGACCCAGAGAGGGCTCTCTTAAAGCAATCACTGCCTTTTTTCCCATTCTTCCGAAGGCTTCACCCAAGCCCACCGTTGTCGTGGTCTTGCCTTCTCCCGCAGGAGTGGGATTGATCGCCGTAACCAGAATCAGTTTTCCGTTGGGACGGTCTGCGATTTTCGTTAGAAATTCTTCGGAAAGTTTCGCCTTATATTTTCCGTAAAGTTCCAGGTCATCGGCTTCCATTCCGATACTTGCAGCCACTTCTGTGATGGGGTCCATTACCGCTTCCTGTGCAATTTCAATATCTGTTTTCATGTATTTTCCCTCCGTTTATTCAGACAGTTAAAACATCAGATTTCCTCTAGTAACTGTTCAAACTGTTCCATACTCATAAGTACTTTTCTGGGCTTGGTTCCTTCTTCTTCCCCGACCACACCATATTCACACAGCTGATCCATGATTCTGGCCGCACGGTTGAAGCCGATCTTCAGAACACGCTGCAGCATGCCAATGGATGCTTTGTCCTTGTCAATGATAAAACGTGCTGCCTCTTCAAAATATTCGTCTCTGTCATTTCCACCGCCGGAGCCGCTTCCGGAAGAAGCGCCGGAAGAACCGATATTTTTGATCTTCTCCTCGATATCTTCCGCATAGGTATTCCCTAATGTCTGATTTTTCAGGAAATCCACGACATCCGATACTTCCTTATCGGATACAAAGGCTCCCTGTACACGCGCCGGTTTGGAATAGCCCTGGGGATAAAACAGCATATCACCTTTTCCCAGCAGTTTCTCTGCGCCGTTCATATCCAGAATGGTTCGGGAATCGACACCACTGGACACGGAAAAAGCCACACGGCTCGGCATATTTGCCTTGATCAGGCCGGTAATGACGTCGACACTGGGGCGCTGCGTCGCAATGATCAGATGAATGCCTGCTGCTCTGGCAAGCTGTGCCAGACGGCAGATGGATTCTTCCACTTCCCCGGGACATACCATCATCAGATCCGCAAGCTCATCTACAATAATAACGATCTGCGGCATCTTCTTCGGAGGGGTCTCGCCTTCCGGTACAGATAGGGTCTCTATCTTTTTATTGTATCCCTTCAGATCACGGACATTATAATCCGCAAACTTCCGGTAACGGTCTTCCATCTCGCTGACACCCCAGTGCAGTGCTGCGGAAGCTTTTTTCGGATCGGTCACGACCGGAATCAACAGATGAGGAATGCCGTTATATACGCTCAATTCTACCACCTTGGGATCGACCATGATCAGTTTGACATCATCCGGATGCGCCTTATACAAAATACTCATAATCAGCGTATTGATACATACAGATTTACCGGAACCTGTCGCTCCGGCAATCAGCATATGCGGCATTTTTGCGATATCCGCCACAACGGTTTTGCCGGCGATGTCCTTACCGACCGCAAACGCAATATTGGAAGGAAACTCCTGAAATTCTTTGCTCTCCAGCAGATCCCGTAACGCTACCGTCATGTTTTCTTTGTTTGGTACTTCGATACCAATGGCTGCCTTACCGGGAATCGGTGCTTCAATACGGATATCCGTTGCTGCCAGATTCAGTTTGATATCATCTGCCAGTCCTACGATCTTAGATACTTTTACACCCTGCTCCGGCTGCAGCTCATACCGTGTAACACTCGGACCCTGACTGATGTCGGTGATCGTTACTTTCACACCGAAGGTATGTAACGTCTGTTGTAATCGCATTGCTGTCTCTTTTAATTCTCTGGAGGTATCTCCGGTAGCAGCTTTTCCCTTCTGCAGCAGATTTAAAGGCGGAATATGATACTCCGCAGGCGGCTGTTTCTGTGCCTTGGCAATATCCTTATGTATCTGCTCTTCTGCAAGAGAATTTCCCTTGGGCGGTTCCGGCGCTGTGATCTTCGGTCTTACACGTTCCGGTGTCACTTCAGGAACACTGTTTACGGGCGGTTCCTGAATATCTTCTTTATGAATGCGGATTGCTTCTGCCTGTGGGGTCAGAAGTGCTGCTTCTTCCTGCCAGGACTCTCTACGTTCGAACTTGTTCTTAAACGTCGCAGCAGGGGTTACCTCCTCGACCGGGATGTCTTCGCAGGCTGTATTCTCCGCTGCCTCCTGCATCGTCACCTGATGGACTCCCGTTACTCTGATGCGGTCAAAATCACTGGAGGTAACTTTCGTCTCTTCTACTGAAGGAACCTCCTGTGCATCCTCATCATATACGATTTCATGAATATCTTCGCGGCGTCCCTTGTTCTGAATCTCCTGCTTTTTCAAAGAGGTATCCATCATGACACCGGTAACCTTTTTTTCTCTTCTGGGAACAGCATTTAATATCTGCTCGTTTTCTTTTTCTTCTGCGCGCAGTCTCCGCTCTTCCTCACGGATACGTCTTTCCTCTTCTCTGATCCGACGTGCTTCTTCCCGCGCAGAATTGCGTTCTTCCTGTTCCTGTCTGCGGATCTCGGCGTTTTCACGACGTCTGACCGCATCTTCTCTGGATAATTCACGAATACGGTCTCCGCCGTTTCGCATACTGTCAAGGAACGATCTCTCTGTCAGAAGGATCAGGCTGATCACAGAACACAGTAAAACAACCAGAACCGTTCCCACAGTCTCCAGATAATGCAAAAACATATAATTCAGACTTCCTGCCAGAATACCGCCGCCGCGTTTTCCTGTGCTGCAAGTGGAATATAGTAGTTTGATATCATACTTTTCCATTCCGCCTGCCGTACCGGCAATCAGATCGCACACCACGCCGATCATGAGAAACAGTACGATACCGGCAATCATTTTGCGGAGTGCCGTAGGATTCCCCTCATTGGCAAACCAGAATGCCACTGCCAAAAACAAAACTACCGGTGCAATATAAGCCGTAAATCCAAAAATGCCGAATAAAACCCCACTGATTGCATTGCCAACCGGGCCAATGATGCCGAAATTGCAGCAAAATAATAACAGCATTGCCACAAAGAGTACGATCAGTCCAATCTCATGGAGCAATTCGCTGTCTTGTGCAGACTGTTGTGCGGTCTGTCTGCTTCTTGCGCGGCTGCCTGTGGTACTCTTTCTTGTCCTATTGGAAGATGATGTTCTTTTGCCTGATGAAGATGCCATTTCATCATACCCCTAACTTCATAATACTATATTGCTGTTTCGTTTATGTTTCATAAAACCGATCAGAATTTTTCGAAACAGAATCTTTCCGAAAAGGATACGATCGGCTCTATCAGTCGTTACAAACAGTCAATACTTAGAAGTATATCATTTTTCTACTGCCTTGTCATCTTTTTTTCTATTGCGTTCTGATTGTGCGCTTTCTTGTGTTCTATCATCTCACGGAGTTTACCGATTGCCCGGTCAATCCCACCCACTTCATCGATAATCCCCTGGTTTACAGCCTCTTCTCCCACCAGAATACTCCCCACATCCTTCGTAAGGAATCCGGTCTCCATCATCAGTTCCTCCAGATTTTTCCGACTGATTTTACAATGTTTGCATACGAATCCTGTAATCCGGTCCTGTATCAGTTTAAAATACTCAAACGTCTGCGGTACCCCGATTACCATGCCATTCATCCGCACCGGATGAATCACCATCGTCCCCGTCGGTACGATAAAAGAATATTTACAGCTTACGGCAATCGGTACGCCAATCGAATGACTGCCGCCGAGCACCAAAGAAACCGTCGGCTTGCTCAGCGAGGCAAGCATTTCCGCAATGGCAAGACCTGCCTCCACGTCTCCGCCCATGGTATTGAGCAATACCAGTACCCCGTCGATATCTTTACTGTCTTCAATGGCTGCCAATTGTGGCAGGATGTGTTCGTATTTTGTGGTTTTGGAGCTTCCGGACAGATTTTCATGTCCCTCAATTTCCCCGATAATTGTCAGTAAATGAATTTTCTTCCCTGCTTTTTCCGATAGCGTCAGCTGTCCGGTCTCTTCGATCCTTTGATCTCTGTGTTCTTCCGCATCGGTTTTTGACATCTGGTTGTTGCGAGAGGCATCTTCATGATTCTGCATAGTTTCATCCTTTCCTGTTTTCCTTACTGATACGATGTTACAAGTAAGATTCGTATCGTTACGATGAAATCTTTTTTTCAAAATAATTCTGTTTTATGGCATTCCGCTTTTACGTAACGAAAAAGACGACACCTTCTTACATCCGGTATCGTCTTTTAGTATCTCCCGATTTTCTATTTTTAATTGTTTTTAATGATCAAAATCATCATCCTCCGCTACCGGGTAATCAAAATCTCCCGCTTCGTCCGTCAGCTTATAATTCAATACTTTCGGCACATGTTTTTTCGGTACGGGCAAAGGATTTTCTATCAATTGTACAGTGGCAGGCTTCTGTAAAGCGGTATCCTGCTCTGCTTCTGTATCCGCTTCCGGATCCGGTTCGGGGAATTCTTCTGTTTCCAGATCCTGTATTTTTAATTTACGTTTAGAAGCTCTCCCCGTATTTTCATCCGGCTTCCCTGCCGCCGGTAATGCTTCTGCTTCTGATACTGCTTCGAGTGGTGTATAAGGCAATACCGACTGTATTCCGGCACCTGTCAAAATTGCCACAAGTAAGTATAATAAGGACAATCCTTTCATATCCGCAGTCGTCATTCCATAGCAGATTAACACCGCCAGGCAGATGGTAATCCCAAGCCACGTCGACTGTCTCTCCAGTTTTTTCCGGCACCAATATCCAAACACACCGATGCCTAAAAGTGCGACTACCGCAATCTGCGCATTGTTGCCCTGTCCATAGGTGACCGGCCAGGAAAATGCCTTCGGTGCATAGACTTTCCACCATGCCATCAGCACATTTTCCATTTGTTTTCCGCTCCCCAAGGCATCCAGTGCAATACAAAGGAAGAATCCGACCACGGTTCCGATCAGTCCAAGCGTTCCGGCTCCGATTCTGCGTAAAAATCCGACAGCTTCCACCGTTTCCAACGCAACCACAGAAAACAAAAGAAACAGTAATAAGAATCCTGTAAAATCGAGATACCCAAGCACACCAAGGATGACCCCACTGCCAAAAAATCCGATCACCGGGCGTATCCCCGGTTTCTCACCGTTTTGTTGAAACTGCTCCAGCGCACCTGTGACCATGCACAGTCCCATCACCCATAACAGCAGATATAACGTTTCCGGTCCCAGAACAATTGCCGGACAGAAAAGCGGACACAGCATCCAATATCCTGTTGCAATCATTGCCGCCGGAATTCCGGTTAATTTCCGAACAGAAAAATAGATAAAGATTCCGGCAAATATCTGCAGCACCGCCTGTAAAGTCAGGGCAACGGTCATTTTATTCCCTAAGAACAGTAACAGTCCGTGCAAGACCTGCAGATAAAAATATACCGCACCGTGTACTACCTGCGGAATCTGTGTTGTCTCTGTGATTTTTACGGTTTCAAACCAGACATTGCTCCCTGCACCTGCGGCATCATATAACAGTATCTCTCTGACACGTAGCACGATACCTGCAGCGAACAAGATTACCACAAGTAAACTTTCAACGATCAGTTTTCTCTGGCTTGTGTCCTTGTTCTCTCCGCTCCCTATTTTTTCAAACAGTCTATGTAACAGAAAAACAACCAGCCCTGTCACTGCAAGCCATACACCTGCAATAACAAGGCCGATCAGGCGGGATCCGCCGGAAGGCAGGATCAGACTCATTGCCGTTCCCACCATTCCGGTTCCCACTATAATTGCATAAAAGAACCACAGTACAACACTTAAAACACCTTTTTTTAGATTCATTATTTCAGTACCTTTTCAATGTTATATCTGGGACGATGTTTTACTTCAATATAAATCTTACCGATATACTGACCTACCAGTCCGATTGCCATCAGCTGAATACCGCCTAAGAACCAGATTGACAGGATCAGGGAGGTCCATCCCGGTACCACATGTCCGGTACAATAAGAAATCAATGCATAAAGGGCAGCCAGTACACTCAGTAATACAATAATCATACCGGCACCCAGGATCATGCTGATTGGTTTCACACTGAAGGAAGAAATACCGTTGAATGCCAGTGCCAGCATTTTCTTCAGCGGATACTTGGACTCTCCTGCGACTCTTTCCTTACGGTCATAGTATACACAATCCGTCTGGTATCCGATCAAAGGCATCATACCTCTTAAGAACAGGTTCGTCTCCTGATACTTGGAGAACTGTTCTACGGCACGCTTGGACATCAGTCGGAAATCCGCATGGTTGTAAACGGTCTTCACACCCATCAGTTCCATGACTTTATAGAAGCCCTGTGCGGTGGTACGTTTAAAGAACGTATCCGTCTTGCGTTCCTTGCGGACACCGTATACGATATCACAGCCGTTATGGAACTTGTCGATCATCTCTTCGATGACTGCCACATCGTCCTGCAGATCCGCATCAATGGATACCGTCACATCGGACAGATCCATCGCTGTGATCAGTCCGGCGGTCAGTGCAAACTGGTGACCTACATTACCCGCCAGCTTTACGCCGCATACCTGCACGGGATGTGCCTGATGTTCTTCCTCGATCAGCTCCCAGGTACGATCCTTACTGCCATCATTTACAAACAGAATAAAGCTGTCCTCTGCAATTTTTCCTTTTTGGATCAGATCATCCAGCACACCCCTCAGTGCTTCGGAAGCGATCTTCAATACCTCTTCTTCATTATAACAAGGAACTACGATTGCAAGTTTCTCCATGCCATTACCCCTTACCCTTTCAGTTTATTCATCCCAGTTATGGTATACTGCCTGTACGTCATCATCATCTTCCAGAAGGTCGAGCGTTCTCTGCAGATTCTTGATTGCGGTCTCATCTGTCAGGGTAACATAATTCTGAGGAATCATGGTAACTTCCGCACTGATCATGGGGATACCGGCATCCTCTAAAGCCTTGCGGACTTCTTCGAAATTATCGGGATCGGTGAGAATCTCAAAGCTGTCCTCTTCCTCAGAGAAATCTTCTGCGCCCGCATCCAGTGCAGTCATCATCAGATCATCCGCTTCCATATCACATTCTTCCTTGTCCACGATAATCTGTCCCTTTTTATCAAACATAAAGGATACACATCCCGGAGTACCTACATTCCCCTGTCCCTTGGTGAAGGCACTTCTGACATTTGCAGCGGTACGGTTGGTATTATCGGTAAGTGCATCTACGATGATGGCGATACCGTTAGGACCGTAACCTTCGTAAGTAACGTACTTGTAGTTTACATTGCCTACATCGCCGGCCGCCTTCTTAATACCGCGATCGATCGTATCATTTGGCATGTTGTTAGCCTTAGCTTTGGCAATAACGGTTGCCAGCTTAAAGTTGTTGGCAGGATCGGGACCGCCCTCTTTTACCGCTACGGCAATTTCACGTCCGATAATGGTAAAAATCTTACCCTTGGCTGCATCGTTTTTCTCTTTTTTATGCTTAATATTAGCAAATTTAGAATGTCCTGACATCTTTGTTACTCCTTTGAACTTTATGTATTCTTTCTCTTAGTCTGCGCAAGGATGCGCAATCACGCTCTTTTTATCATAGCATCATTTTCTTTTTTCTTCAAGCACAGATTGTCCGTCTTCCGCCTCTGCATCGTTTTTTTCTTCCGGAAGCTTCGTAACCAACACACTGCCAATCATTTTCTTTACCACCGAAAGAATCTTGAAATTATACCCCTTGTAATCCACGTCAAACTGTTCGTCCGGTTCGGGAATTCTGTCCAGCTTTGAGATCAAAAAACCATTCAGTGTTTCAAATTCTTCCTCATCAAAGGTAATATCCAGAAGTTCTTCCACTTCCTCTAACGGTGTGGAACCTTCCATGACATATTCATCCTTGCCACGGTTCTTGATATATTCCTGGTCTTCATCATATTCATCCATGATATTACCGACGATCTCCTCCAGGATGTCCTCCATGGCGATCAATCCGTCGGTCTGACCGTATTCATCTACAACAATGACCATCTGCAGTTTCTGGGACTGCATCTCTTTGAACAGTTCATCAATATTTTTGGTCTGAGGCACAAAGTAAGGCTCTCTGAGCAGCCCATCCAGCTTCGCTATGGGCAGATCCAGTTTATCATCGCTGATATGGAACCGCATGGCATCCTTGAGATGTAAGATTCCAATGATATGGTCAATGTTCTCTTCATATACCGGATAGCGGCTGTTCTTGCCTCCCAACATGGATGAGATAGCATCCTTTAGCTTTGTCTCACCGTCGATAGCCACAATGCTTCCTCTGTGCGTCATGATATCCTGGGCTTCCTTGTCCCCGTACTCGAAAATATTCGATATCATCTCAGCTTCACTTGCCTGGATCACACCCTGCTCATGACCTTCCTGTACCATATTGATGATCTCTTCCTCAGTCACGTCATTTTCATCCGCATTGCTGCGGACACCAAAGAGGAACAGGATTCCCTTGGCAGTCAGATTCACGATGCCGGTCAGCGGTGACAGCAGTCTGGTAATATAGAAAATCGGATTAATACAGGCATAAGCCCACTTCTCCGGTCTTCTGGATGCCATTTTTCTCGGGATCAGCACTCCGAACGTTAACAGAATATATATCAGGGCAATGAAAGATAAGACCGTCGCGATCCCGGTGATTACGCCGGTGGGAACATCCTTCATTGTCATACCACCGATATTGATCACATGGAGTCCCTTGTCGATTGTCTGTAACCAGATGTTCAGATAAAAAGCTCCCATCAAAATATTGATCAGTGTGATCACCAGCTGCACGGTATTGATGTAAATCCCCGGCCGGCTGATCATCTCACTCAGCCGGATCGAGCGGCGATCCTTTTCTTCTTCCGCTTTATGTAAGATCTCTTTTTCATTCAGGTTATCGATTGCCGCATCAAATCCGTAGAAAAACATATCTACCAGCAATAACAGGAAAAAGAGAAATATGGCCACAGGCCCACTGACGTCCATAAATAAATTCATCCTTTCGTATTTTTGTAACTATAGCATCCGGATACGCCTTGCGTCAAGCTATGTATCCAGTTCCAGACTTATCTTCAAGGCCAGGTTGACTTTTCGCATAATATCTCCATCCAGATGACACACTTTGTCTTTCAGTCTTTTTTTATCAATGGTACGCAGCTGTTCCAGCAGCACCACCGAATCCTTATCCATGTCATACAGGTGTGCATTCAATTCTATATGCGTAGGCAGCTTCGCCTTATTCATCTTTGAGGTGATTGCGGCGCAGATTACCGTCGGACTGTGTCTGTTGCCCACATCATTCTGGATAATGAGCACCGGGCGGATGCCGCCCTGTTCCGAACCGATCACAGGTCTCAAATCTGCATAATAGACATCTCCTCTTCTCATTTTTACTCCTTCATCAGCGATTTATGTGATAAGTATTGCCGATTCTTACGGAGTTATACGAACACTTCCGATCCGTCAGAAATTTTCAAAATAGTCTTTTACTTCTGTGATCTCACCGTTTTGTCTATACACTCTGGGAATCCGTTTTCCCAGATCACATACAAATTCATAATTAAATCTGCCGGAAAGTTCTCCAAGTTCTTCCGCTGTGATGGTCTCTGCACCGTCCGTGCCGAGCAATGTTACCAGATCCCCCTCTGAAGTCTCCGGAATCTCCGTGACATCCACCATGAACTGGTCCATGCATACTCTTCCGAGGATCGGTGCTTTCTTCCCGTGAATCAATACATAACCTTTTCCGGACAGACTTCTGGGATATCCGTCTCCGTAACCGACCGGAATGGTGGCTACCCGTGTATCCTTCGTCGCCGTGAACAGGCCTCCGTAGCTCACGCTCTGTCCTGCATGAATTGTCTTGCAGAAGATAATGTGACTGTACAGAGACATTGCTGCCCTGAGCGGCACAATATCTTTTTTTACTTCCTCCGAAGGATAAAGTCCGTAAGTCGTGATTCCCGCTCTGACCATATCCATATTTGCCTGCGGCATCTCCAGAATTGCCGCACTGTTGGAACAGTGTTTTACAGGAATCACGAGTCCAAGTTCTGTCTGAATCTTATCAATAAAAGTCCGGAAAAGATCTAATTGATGATTTGCGGAAGTTTTATCCGTTTCATCTGATTTTGCAAAATGCGTAAAAACACCTTCCACTTCCAGTTCCGGATGCTCCATGATAAATTTCACGAACTGAAGGCCTTCCTCATCCGGTGTGATGCCGATTCTGCCCATGCCGGTATCCACTTTGATATGGACTTTTGCTTTCTTTCCAGTCTTTTTTGCCGCTTCTGCCAGCTGTTCCACGGTATCTCGTCGGTATACCGCCGGGCGGATCTCTTCCCGGATCAATTCTTCATAGCAATACGGGAAAGTATATCCCAGGATCAGAATCGGTTTCTGTACACCGGCTTCTCTTAACACATGTGCTTCCTCATAAGTAGCCGCCGCATATCCGAACATGAACTCCAACGGTTCCAGCATTTGAGCGATGGGAACGCCACCGTGTCCATAGCCGTCTGTCTTGATCACTGCCAGCATTTTTGTCTCCGGAGCAATATTTGCTTTCATATGAAGCATATTATCACGGATTGCATCCAAATCTACTTCTGCCCATACTCTCTGATAGGAATCTATCTTTTCCTGTAATTTACTTGTCATTTCTTTCACACTTTCCAATTGGTTTGTATTTTATTTATCTTTCACAGTCTTTCATAAGGCAGTCTGCAATGTTCCCTGCCATCACGCCATACTCTGTCTCATTCCTTGCTGCGCGCTCTCCTGCCAGTCCATGCAGATATACGCCGGTCGCCGCAGCCTCATACGCATCGCTTCCCTGCGCCAGCAGTCCCAGAATTGCTCCGGTCAATACATCTCCGCTGCCTGCTGTTGCCATACCGCTGTTTCCCGTAGTATTCAGGTAAAGGCTTCCCTCTTCCTTACACACGATTGTCCTCGCGTCCTTGGCTACCGCAATTCCATGAAACATTTCTGCCAATGCTCTTGCAGCCTTGGGAAGATCCTCTTTACATTCCGGAATTGTCCGGTGAAGCAGTCTTGAAAGCTCTCCGACATGTGGTGTCATAAGAATTGTTCTGCCCTCAGCACCTTGCCGGCGTAACTGCTCCGATAGTGCTTTTCCGTTTTCATCTGACAGCAGATTCAGCGCGTCCGCGTCCAGTATTAACGGTTTTTCACTCTTTTCCACAACCGTTTTTAAACATTGCATGGCCTGTTCTTCTCTGCCGATGCCGGGGCCTATGGCAATCACATCTGCCCACGCTAAGCCCTCTGCCAGTTGTCTGTAGGATGCGTATAATGCTTCCGGAATCCCCTGCTGTATGATCTGCCTGTTTTCTTCCGCCGTAATAACCTTCACCATGCCTGCGCCGGCGCGGTATGCTGCTCTGGCTGCCAGCACAGCGGCTCCTGCCATACCGGTGCTCCCGGCAATCAAAAGTGCCTTGCCGAAGGTTCCTTTATTACCGGAAGGATCTCTTTTCGGAAGTTTCTCTCCCCCCCGTTCATAGGTATACATTTCAGGCAACTGTCCCAAAAAGCTTTCCGGTCCGATTCCCACATTTACCGTTTTTACTTCTCCGGCATACTCCGCACCGGGATACATCCTAAGCCCTCTCTTGCAGAATCCGAAGGTGACCGTTGCATCTGCATGAAAAGCGCATCCCAATACCCTTCCCGTATCCGAGCAGATACCGCTGGGGACATCCAGGGCAAGCTTGTAGCCTTCTGCCAAGTTCATCTGTTCTATCGCTTTGGCGTAGATTCCTTCCACCGTCCGGCACAGTCCCACACCAAAGACAGCATCTACAATGACATTATATTCCGCAATTGCAATATTACTGTCTGTCTTCACCGGAAAATGCTGCAAAATCTGCCACTCGCTTTTCCACTGCTCTGTCGCTTTTTCCCGGCTTCCCACAAGTCTTACCGCGGTCTCATAACCATCTGCCGCAAGAAGCCTTGCAAGTGCCAGTCCGTCTCCGCCGTTATTTCCCATACCAGCAAAAATGAGCACTTTCATCCGCACATTGGCGGCTTCAAAGCGCTCTTTCAGAAAATTCTCCGCTGCCAGTGCCGCTCTTTCCATCAAAACCGGCCCCGGTATGCCGAGGTGCTCTATGGTATTTTTATCATATTGTTTCATTTCCTGTGCTGTTACCAGATATTTCATACTATTTTTGCTCCGGATGATATTTCATGTCAAACAGATTGACGACCTCCGCACCGAAGATATCATGCATATAATTATAAATCTCCTGGTTCTGTTGCTCCATCTGCTGTTTTTCAATCAGACGTTTTTTGAGCTCTACACGGACTGCACTGACCCAGTCGGCTGTCTCCTGAATCTGTTTGTCATTATCCTTCATAATATCATAGCAGCACTCCATAGTAAACATCATAAGCTGAAGATTTAATTTTTCGATTTCCCTCGGGATATCTTTTAATTCATCTTCATAAGCCTCCAGTTTTTCATTACATTCCTCTATCAAACGCTTATGTTCTTCAATCTGCTTATTGATCTTACTGTTTTCTCCCTGCTGTTCCGCCTCATCCACCATGGGAACGATCTCGTTCACCAGCTTTTTCTTCAGATTACGGATATCTTTGGATTCCGTATTTAATTTACCCTGACGCTTCAGAAGCTGATTCAGGGCATCTTCCGTCTCCTTCAAGGGGACAGATCCCGTTTTATTTAACAAACGGTACCATTTATTGTCCAAAGTGAGTACGGGCAGATGTTTTCCAAGAAGAGCATTCTGAAACGCTTCCTTTTTGGTTTTATCTGTCTCTGAATCATTACCGCCGCCCATAATATCACTCCTTCATGCCATTATGTTACAATCGTCGCCTCATGAATGCTCTCATGCTTTTATGCTTTTATTGTCATAGCATTATAACCGATTCTTAAGATTTTCACCCTTTGGGAATGGCAATCATACTTGTTCATTATTATAGCTGCTGATATTATATGACAGCTTCATCAGGCTATCCGAGAGATGTACATTTTCAACCTGTATGCCATCCGGTACATTCAGATCCACATGTGCAAAATTCCAGATTCCGCGGATTCCGTTGGCTACCAGCTTATCAGCGACTTCCACCGCACTCGTCTTAGGAATCGTCAAAACCGCAATTTCAATATCATTTTCCCGAATAAAGCTCTCCAGCTGTTCCATGGGCATGACCTTCACACCACGGACATCTTTCCCAACCAGTTCCGGATTTGCATCAAACATTCCCCTGAAGATAAATCCGCGACGCTCGAAATTCATATAATTCCCCAGGGCTCTTCCCAGATTGCCTGCGCCAATGATCACAAAATTATGCTGTTTATCCAATCCTAATATCTTACCGATCTCACGATACAGATATTCTACATTATAGCCATATCCCTGTTGGCCAAAACCACCGAAATTATTAAAATCCTGACGGATCTGGGATGCCGTCACCTTCATAAGTCCGGAAAGCTCCTGTGAGGAGATTCTCTCCACACCTTCATCTTTTAATTCCCCCAAATATCGAAAGTATCTGGGCAGTCTGCTGATCACAGCCTGTGAAATTTCTTTTGCTTCCAAAGCTTCCACCTCCGATTTATTTCAGTATACAACAAATGTTAAAAACTTGTCAATGAATTGACAGTTTTTCTTCTTTCCGATAAAATATACTCTGTATGTAAACTGCTTTCTATTATTCAAAAGCATTGATTTGCATTCGTTGCTTCGCTACAAAACGATCTTAACTATTATATTATAAGGGAAACGTTATATGATTTTATCTTGTCAGAATATTTCAAAAGCATTTGTGGAAAATCAAGTATTGAAAAATGTATCTTTCCATATAGAGGATCATGAAAAAGCGGCGATTGTGGGTATCAACGGAGCCGGCAAGACCACTCTTTTACGTATTATCGTCGGCGAGATGTCTCCTGACGACGGGCAGGTAGTGCTTGCCAAGGACCGTACCCTCGGATATCTTGCACAGAACAGTACCGTGGACACTTCCCATACGATTTATGAGGAACTTTTGTCCGTGAAAGCGGATCTTCTGCGTCTGGAAGAGAAAATCCGGATCTGCGAAAACAACATGAAGCACGCCGAAGGAGACGCTTTGGAAGATCTTATGAAGCAATATACTTCTCTCACCCACGCTTTCGAAACCGGCGGCGGTTATCTCTACCGCAGTGAACTGGTCGGCGTCTTGAAGGGACTCGGATTTACCGAAGAGGAATTTTCCAAACCGGTCGCTACATTATCCGGCGGTCAGAAGACCCGTGTCGCTCTGGGACGGCTTCTTTTGCAGAACCCGGATCTCATCATCCTGGATGAGCCTACCAACCATCTGGATATGAATTCGATTGCATGGCTGGAGACCTATTTATTGAACTATAAGGGTGCCGTGCTGATTGTCTCCCACGACCGCTATTTTTTGGATCGCATTGCCGGAAAAGTCATCGAGATCGATCAGGCAAAGGCTACCACTTTTCTCGGCAACTATTCCGATTACGCTGTGAAAAAGGAACAGCTTCGTGTCGCCGCATGGAATGCCTACATGAACCAGCAGCGTGAAATCAAGCACCAGGAAGAAGTCATTGAAAAATTAAAATCGTTCAACCGTGAGAAATCCATCAAACGTGCCGAGAGCCGTGAAAAAATGTTGGATAAGATTGAAGTCATCGAACGCCCCAGTGAAGTCCGCACCGATATGAAGCTGACACTGACCCCCCGTATCTTAAGCGGTAATGACGTTCTGACGGTAGAACATCTGGCAAAAAGCTTTGATTCCCACAAACTGTTTTCCGATGTCAATTTTGAAATCAAACGTGGAGAACATGTTGCCATCATAGGTGACAACGGCAGCGGCAAAACCACTCTGCTGAAAATATTAAATGGCCTGGTGACTGCGGATCAGGGCACCTTCCGCCTCGGATCCAATGTCGAGATCGGCTATTATGATCAGGAACACCATGTACTCCACAGTGAAAAAACGTTGTTTGAAGAGATTTCCGATGATTATCCGTATTTGAATAACACACAGATCCGTAATGTTCTGGCTGCCTTTTTATTCACCGGAGAAGATGTTTTCAAACGGATCAGTGATTTAAGCGGCGGAGAACGCGGTCGCGTATCTCTCGCAAAGCTGGTACTCTCCAATGCCAACTTCCTCATCCTGGATGAGCCTACCAACCATTTGGATATTATGTCCAAAGAAATTCTGGAAGACGCTCTGAACGGCTATGAGGGCACGATCCTGTATGTCTCCCATGACCGTTACTTTATTAACCGTACAGCGCACCGCATCCTGGATCTGACCGGCGGTCAATTTGTAAATTACGTAGGTAATTACGACTACTATCTCGAAAAACACGACACCGTCATGGCTTCTATCACAGCAAATGACTCTCTTGCATCTACTGAAGCAGCCACAGATGCAAAATCTGCGGAATCTGAAATAAAGCTGGATTGGAAAGCACAGAAAGAAGAACAGGCCAGACTTCGCAAAAAAGAGAATGACCTGAAAAAATGTGAAGAGAAAATCGCCGAACTGGAAAACCGCATCTCTGAAATCGATACCGAAATGTCAGATCCTGCTATCGGCACCCAGGTTTCCAAATTGCAGGAATTATCCAAAGAACAGGCTGCATGCAGGCAGCAGTTGGAGAAACTGTATGAGCAGTGGGAAACACTGGCGGAATAACTTGAAAGTTAGTGAAGTAATTGGTCTAAAGTCGCCGTAGCCGTGGCAGTAT
>ERZ1034844.41-NODE-41-length-73457-cov-26.916092_pt1:0-70000 | contig 73457 bp, 62 predicted proteins | sample MGYA00520594_ERZ1034844 | MGnify/ENA primary metagenome ERZ1034844 (study PRJEB33766, sample SAMN09781733) | gut metagenome | biome: gut microbiome | host: Homo sapiens | place: Madagascar | study: EMG produced TPA metagenomics assembly of the PRJNA485056... | reverse complement strand
GTACCGGTGAAGATGCCGGTTACCCGCGGCAAGACGGAAAGACCCCATGGAGCTTTACTGTAGCTTAGTATTGGGTCTCGGTATTTTATGTACAGGATAGGCGGGAGACTGGGAAGCAAGCACGCTAGTGTTTGTGGAGTCATCCTTGGGATACCGCTCTTAAAGTATTGAGATTCTAACCTGCAGCCTTGAATCAGGTTGGGGGACATTGCTAGGTGGGCAGTTTGACTGGGGCGGTCGCCTCCAAAAGAGTAACGGAGGCGTTCAAAGGTTGGCTCAGCACGGACGGAAACCGTGCCTTAGAGTGTAAACGCATAAGCCAGCCTAACTGCGAGACTGACGGGTCGAGCAGTAACGAAAGTTGGAGTTAGTGATCCGGCGGTATGTGAGTGGAAATGCCGTCGCTCAACGGATAAAAGCTACCCTGGGGATAACAGGCTGATCTCCCCCAAGAGTCCACATCGACGGGGAGGTTTGGCACCTCGATGTCGGCTCATCACATCCTGGGGCTGTATTCGGTCCCAAGGGTTCGGCTGTTCGCCGATTAAAGTGGTACGCGAGCTGGGTTCAGAACGTCGTGAGACAGTTCGGTCCCTATCTGTCGTGGGCGCAGGATATTTGAGGAGAGCTGTCCTTAGTACGAGAGGACCGGGATGGACGCACCGCTGGTGCACCAGTTGTCATGCCAATGGCACGGCTGGGCAGCTAAGTGCGGACGGGATAAACGCTGAAAGCATCTAAGCGTGAAGCCCCCTCCAAGATAAGATATCCCACTTTTAAGTTAAGACCCCTTGAAGACTACGAGGTTGATAGGTTGCGTGTGTAAGTACAGTGATGTATTTAGCTAGGCAATACTAATAGGTCGAGGGCTTGACCTTCAGAAGTGTCTGAGGTTGAGTTAATTACAATCCATAAAGCAAAATCTGTATTTAGTTTTCAGGGTATATATCCCTAAGAGCTATGCACCATTAGCTCAGTTGGTAGAGCACCTGACTCTTAATCAGGGTGTCCAGGGTTCGAGTCCCTGATGGTGTACCATCAGTGGCCCGTTGGTCAAGCGGTTAAGACATCGCCCTCTCACGGCGAAAACAGGAGTTCGATTCTCCTACGGGTCACCAAAGACCTGAGGGAAACCACAGGAAAAAGTTAATAACTGTGATAAAAGTTACAGTTCAGTCGGTGTTTATTACGCTGAGGGTCCACCCGTTCCCATCCCGAACACGGTAGTTAAGCTCACGCGTGCCGAAGATACTTGGAGGGCAGCTTCCCGGGAAAATAGGTCGACGCCGACATCAAACAAAACGCATCTTCTTAGATGCGTTTTTTTCATTTCTGTATGCGTCGATTCTATATTTATTAATGCTTTTTCTGTTAATTTTATTATATAATTTAATGTTTTAAATTTTTTTATTCTATCGACACTGTTCGACATATTTTTCATAAAATGCGTGGTATATTTATATTAAAGTTAATATTTATTAAATAAAGGCGCTTTTATGTTGCATTTTGGGGATGCGATTGGGGAACATTTTAGTGCCTTTAATTTTTTTCATTTCTTTAATGTGACAAGTTTTTCGATTCCTGGCATGAGCATCACATTCAATAAAACCATAAAACCCCCTCGTTTAATACGAGGGGGTTTTGTTATGCCTGAAGTATTCCATTGTCAAAATAATCAATTTGCATTGCGTGCTTAACTTCGCTTAAAGTTTGCGCCGCTTTTTTCTCTGCAACTTCACTGCCTGTCTTAAGAATATCGTAAACATCGGGAAGACGCTGTTCCCATTCTTTTCTTCTTTCTCTGATTGGTCTTAATTCCTCTTGGATAACATTGTTGAGAAACTTCTTAACCTTAACATCGCCGAGACCGCCTCTTTGATAATGAGCCTTAAGCTCTTCAAGATTTGCGTAATCCGGCATAAACTCTGCGAAATATTCATCCTTGCAAAATGCGTCAAGATAAATAAATACAGGATTGTTTTCAACCTCGCCCGGGTCTTCAATTCTTAAATGATTCGGGTCGGTGAACATTGACATAACCTTTGTTCTGATTTCGTCCGGCTCGTCTGAAAGATAAATGCAGTTGCCGAGCGATTTGCTCATCTTTGCCTTGCCGTCAATACCCGGGAGCCTCAAGCAAGCCTTGTTGCTTGGGAGTATGATTTCCGGCTCAGTTAGTGTTTCGCCGTAAACCGAATTGAATTTGTGCACAATTTCCTTGCACTGCTCAAGCATCGGGAGCTGATCCTCGCCGACAGGCACTGCAGTTGCGTGGAATGCAGTAATATCGGCAGCCTGACTGATCGGGTAGCAGAAAAATCCGACAGGAATGCTTGCTTCAAAATTTCTCATTTGAATTTCAGCCTTAACAGTGGGGTTTCTCTGAACGCGTGAAACAGTGACAAGATTCATATAATAGAATGTCAGCTCTGTAAGCTCCGGTACCATTGATTGAATAAATATTGTTGATTTTTCAGGGTCAAGTCCGCATGCGAGATAATCGAGCGCAACCTGAACAATATTTTGGCGCACCTTTTCGGGATGCTCTGCATTGTCTGTCAAAGCCTGTGCATCTGCAATCATAATGTAAATTTCATCAAATTTGCCGGAGTTTTGCAATGCTACACGCTCCTTGAGCGAGCCTACATAGTGACCTACATGCAATCTGCCGGTTGGTCTGTCGCCGGTTAATATAACTTTTTTCATATTTTTACCTATCCTAAATTATATATTGTTCTAAATATTTATGGTAACATATATTAATTATGCTGTCAACAAATTACGGCTTAAATTATTTGAAATTTAGAACTTGACCTAAAGCCAACTTTAAGTGATACAATTAAGAAAAAAGGAGGCTTAGTGTGAAAAATCACACTATCCAAATTATATTGCCCTCAAAATTTGCGGTGGCATAATTTTGAGATGGCTGAAATCACCATTTACGCCTGTTCAGGCAACGCAGGTCAATCAGGTGATTTTTAATAAACTATTTGTTGCCTGAAAGGCTATGGTGATTATTATGAAATTTGCAATTATTTATTATTCACTCGGCGGAAATACAAGGCGCATAGCAAATATGATTAAAGATAAAAGCTGTGAATAATTCCACGCTTATTGCTCATTTCTCCCTGCCTGCGTTGACATTTATCTGCTGAAAATGTAATATATTTATTCAAGAGTGATTATATATTTGCTTGCTATTATGCATGAAATCAGGATTAATTCGGTATGAAAAATAACAATCAAGGCAAAAAGACAAATGTTACATTAATCATAGTGCTGTCGATTGTGTCGTTTGTTTTGGTTATTGGATTTGTTTTTGCTGTAATTCTGTCAAATTTGTATAGTCTTTCGGCGCAAAGGACTTTGCCGACTTATTACGGTGCCGATTCGGATTATCAAAGTGACAGCGACAACGCCGATGACGATTATAACAATGATGTCGACAGTGTCGATGATGACAATGATGTTAATATTGACGATATGTCTGACGAGGAAATTATAAATTACTGTGTTGACAATGCTGTCGATAATATCGTTGACCTATACGGCGATTTGAATTTGGAGTCGCCTGCCGAATGCCTTTCGGTTTATTGCAAACTGTTGAGTAACGGTTATCTTTCTGAAGGCGGCAAATATGCCTATACCGATGCGGAATATGAGGAATACGATTTCAATTTGGCTTACAGCGTTTTAAAAGGTGAGGCGCTCTGCCGAAATGAGGACGATTTGTTCACCAAAACGCTGAAAAATTACGGCTTTGATTGCTATTGCACCACATGCTACAGCGACTCGGATTATAAATCGCCAAAATCTGCTAAAGAGCCAAATCATCAGGTAACCTTTGTTTACGATTTCGACAACGAGAATGTATATTTCCTTGACCCGACAAATAATGTGTTTGTCGATAATTTCAGCAAATCGTCTGTTTATTCAAACGGCGATGACGGTTGTTATACATACCCGTTGCCCGAGTATTCGGATGAGGACGGAGAATATTTAACTTCATATAATTCCAAAAGCGAAATCAACCGTATGAAGAAATTGATTAAAGATGATAAAATTTCGGTTTCAAAATCGTATTATGAAAATGAAAGTTTATCGGCGATGAGAAAGTTTAATGCCGACAGCGGAAAATCGGCACTGAAAAATTTTAATTCTGAAATGCAATCCGAAGTTTTCGAGTATATTGATTAAAAATAAAACCGAATGTGTATGTTGAGCACATTCGGTTTTATCTTTGTTATATAAATTTATTCAGCTGCCTTGTTTATGCAGTTGATTGCATTTAAGCTCCTCGGGTAGCCGATGTACGGCAGGCATTGAGAAACAACCTTTACCAAAAATTCCTTGTCGTTTCCTATATTCATATTGCCCTTTGCGTGAGCGATTAACTGCGGCTCACATCCGCCCTGAGCAGATAAAAAGCAAAATGTAACCATTTCACGCCGGGCAAGGTCAAGTCCGCATCTTGTGTAGAAATTTAATTGTATTTTGGATGTGCCTTTCCGTTGTTGCGATTGTATTTTGTATCTTAACAGCAAAATCAAAATTTGAATAAATTTCTGCGTTTTAGTCTTTTTATCGTCAGTCTATAACAGTGTGACATTGTGTCATTACAGCAGATATTGCATAGTATAAACAAGAAAAATTAAGGAGTGATTTTTTGTTTAACTATGTAAAAAGACTGCAATATCCTATTAATATTAAGCATCCCGACCCAAAAGCCGCCGCTATTATAATCAGCCAATACGGAGGACCCGACGGCGAGCTTGGAGCAAGTTTGCGCTATTTGTCACAGCGCTATTCAATGCCCTATGCCGAACTTAAAGGTTTGTTGACCGACATCGGTGTTGAAGAGCTTGGACATCTCGAAATGATAGGCACTATTGTCCATCAGCTCACTAAAAATTTAACCGAGAGTCAAATTGAAAATTCGGGCTTTGCTCCGTATTTTGTTGACCATACCACAGGTGTCTACCCGACAGCTGCAAGCGGCTCGCCATGGAGTGCTGCAAGTATTCAGGTGACGGGTGACCCGATTGCCGATATAAACGAAAATTTGGCAGCCGAGCAAAAGGCGCGTGTAACATACGATAATATTCTTCGCCTTGTCGACGATCCCGATGTCATCGAGCCGATTAAATTCCTGCGTGAGCGCGAAATTGTGCATTATCAGCGATTCGGCGAGGGACTGAGAATTATTACCGACAAATTGAACAGCAAAAATTATTATATGACAAATCCCGCATTTGACGACTAATAAACAAAAACCGTTTTCAGTAAATGTGAAAACGGTTTTGTCATTGTAATTATTTTTGCTCATTTGGCTTTTTCATCGTCAGCGAAATTCTGTTTTTCGCTGTGTCGACAGAAATTACCCAAACGGTTACGGTGTCGCCGACCTTTAATACATCGGACGGATGTTTGATGTATTTGTTTGTTATTTGGCTTATGTGGACAAGTCCGTCTTGATGAACGCCGATGTCAACAAATGCGCCGAAATCTATTACATTGCGCACAGTGCCTTTAAGTTCCATTCCGGGTTTTAAATCATCAATGCTCATGACATCCTCGCGCAAAAGCGGTTGTGGGAGTTCATCTCTCGGGTCTCTGCCCGGTTTTGAAAGCTCGTTGATAATGTCAATAAGCGTCGGCTCGCCTATGTCAAGCTGTCTTGCAATTGCAGATGTGCCGACTGTTTCAACCTCGTGCTTCAGAGAAACAATGTTGCCGTTTCTTATATCATTGTCGCTGACGGAGCAGAGCTTTAACAGTTTTTGTGTTGCCTCGTAGCTTTCGGGGTGAACAGCAGTATTGTCAAGTACATTTTTGCTTTCGCACACTCTCAAAAAACCGGCGCATTGCTCAAACGCCTTGGGCCCTAATTTTGAAACTTTTTTAAGCTCATTTCGTGATTTAAACATTCCGTTCTCTTCACGATATGCAACAATGTTTTTCGCAAGAGTGCTCGATATTCCGGCAACTCTGTTCAAAAGCGACGGCGACGCAGTGTTCAAATCTACGCCTACGGAGTTAACACAGTCCTCAACAACGCCGTCAAGTGCGGCGTTAAGCTCCTTTTGCGGCATATCGTGCTGGTATTGACCTACGCCGATCGCCTTTGGGTCGATTTTTACAAGTTCCGCAAGCGGATCTTGAAGTCTGCGCGCAATTGAAACAGCACTCCTTAGACTTACATCAAATTGCGGAAATTCCTCTGCAGCAAGCTTTGACGCACTGTAAACCGATGCACCTGCCTCGCTTACAACCATATATGTTATGCCGCAATTAAGTTCCTTGATGATTTCGGCGGCAAAAACTTCCGTTTCGTGCGATGCCGTGCCGTTTCCTATTGCAAACATTTTTACATCGTATTTTTTAACAAAGTCTTTGATGATTTTTTTAGCCTCGTCAATCTTTTTGTGCGGCGGAACAGGGTAGATAACACCGGTGTCAAGCACCTTGCCGGTGCCGTCAACAACGGCAACTTTGCATCCCGTTCTGTATCCGGGGTCAAGCCCGATTGTTGTTCTGTTTTTAACAGGCGGTTGCATTAAAAGCTGTCTTGTGTTTTCGCTGAAAACCTTGATTGAGTCGTCACAAGCGTTTTCGGTCAGTTCATTTCTGATTTCTCTTTCAAGCGATGGGAAAATCAGCCTTGTGTATGAATCTTCTGCAGCGGCTCTTACCTCGTCTGTCGCTGCTGTATTGCTCTTGCAGTGCAAATCGTAAAGAATACCGAGACCGGTTATTTTGTCATAGTCAAGGGATACCTTCAAATATCCCTCTTTTTCGCCTCTGTTCATTGCAAGAACTCTGTGGCGAGCAACCTTTGAAATCGGCTCGTTGTATTCTTTATACATTTCATATACGCCGAGGTCTTCTTTTGCGCCCTTTGCTGTTATCAAGCCGTTTGTTTTAATTGAATGGCGCAGTATTTTTCTGCCGTTTGCATCGTCTGAAATCATTTCGGCAATAATATCTCTTGCACCCTGCAATGCGTCCTCAACGGTATCAACCTCTTCACTCAAAAATTCCTTTGCGAGAATTTCCGGTGCGGCGGCCGATTTTTCCTGTGCGTATATAAATTCGGCAAGTGCTCCGAGTCCTTTTTCTTTTGCGACAGATGCGCGTGTTTTCCTTTTCGGTCTGTACGGACGGTAAATGTCCTCAAGCTCCGTCATTGTTGACGCGCTGTCAATCGCTTTGAGTATTTCATCGGTCATCAATTCCTGCTCGGTTATTGAATTGATTATTTTATCCTTTTGTTCCTCCAAATTGCGAAGATATGTCAATCTGTCGTTAAGCTCACGCAAAAGCTGATCATCAAGCGAGCCTGTTGCTTCTTTTCTGTATCGCGCAATAAATGGAATTGTATTTCCTGCGTCTATAAGCTCAAGCGTGTTTTTTACCTGCCACGGCTTGAGCGAAAATTCGTTTTCGATTTGTCTTGCAATATCCATATTCAGATTCCTTTTTGAGTTAGTGTTTTAATTTTAACAGATTTTAAAATTCATTACAATATTTTAAATGTTAATATTTTTTTGTTGACAAATTAATTCAATTGTGATATTAATTATGGCATGAGCTTCGGCTCATTGTACCTTGAAAATTTAACATATAACCAAGCATAGTTTTTGTTTTTAATAAAGCCGATTTGTCCTTTCAAATCGGTTAGCGCCCGGACCCGGTTGTCGGGTTGACGAGGAGCGAAGTTATCGAAATTTCGGCGGATGCTTCGTCGTATTGCCTTTGATGCGCCGAAAAAGGCAAAACCGTAGGGTAACCTGCGGCACAAATTCTTTTTCACAAAGGTATTTTTTTAAAATTATCGCCATAATAAATAATATGGCAGTCTATATAAAGTGAGGAAAAAACTATGTGTGGAATTATCGGATATACAGGATACTCTCAGGCAAGAGATGTGCTTTTAAAAGGCTTGAAATCGCTTGAATACAGAGGATATGACAGCGCAGGCATTGCCGTTTTTAATGATAAGAGCAACTCGGTCACCGTCACAAAGACAAAGGGCAGAGTCGAAAATCTGCAATCAAAGTGTGACAGCGTTGTCGGAAACTGCGGCATAGGTCATACTCGCTGGGCAACCCACGGCGAGGTCAGCGACACAAATTCACATCCGCATAAATTCGGCAGGGTAACATTGGTGCACAACGGAATTATTGAGAATTATGCCGCAATCGCAAATCAGCTCGGTATTAATTCAAGACTGAAATCTCAAACCGATTCCGAGGTTGTTGCCGCCCTGATTGACAAATATTATACCGACGATGCAAGGTCGGCAATTGTCAAGGCGGTTAAGGAGCTTTGCGGAACATATGCGCTTGCCGTTATGTTTGACGATATACCGGGCAAAATTTTTGCCGTTCGCAATGTCAGCCCGATTGTTTGCTGTCAAAACAAAAACGGTGCTTATATTGCGTCGGATATTATCGCAATCGGCGAATACAGCGACGATTATTTTGTTTTGCCCGAATTTTCGGTTGCCGAAATATCACCGAGCGGAATTGAAATAACCGATTTTAATTCAAATTCAATTGAGCCTGCTATGTCAAAACTTGATTGGAATATTAAAAACGGAGGTAAATGCGGCTTTCCGTTTTATATGGAAAAGGAAATTTGCGAGCAAAGCACTGTCATTAAAAACATTATTTCATCACATATCCAAAATGGCGAGGTCGATTTCAGCGCTGACAATATTGATGAAAGTATATTTACCGACTGCGACAGCATAACCGTAATTGCATGCGGCACCGCTATGCATGCAGGTTTAATCGGCAAATATTTGATTGAAAAAACTTGCGGCATACCCGTTACTGTTTGCATGGCAAGCGAATTTATGTATAGCGACCCGATTATCGGAGATAAAACGCTTGTAATTTGCGTTTCGCAAAGCGGTGAAACTATTGACACGCTCGAGGCGCTTAAATTTGCAAGGCGAAGGGGCGCAATGTCGCTTTCAATAGTCAATGTCAGAGAGTCGTCAATCGCACGCGAAAGCGATAATGTGATTTATACAAACGCAGGACCCGAGATTGCCGTTGCCTCTACAAAGGCATATACCGCACAGGTCACCGTGCTTTATCTCATTACCGCTAAAATTGCAGTGTTGCGTGAGAGTTTAAACAGTGAGGGTGAGTCAAAGTTTTTGGCAGAACTTGAAAAAATCCCCGATGCCGTAGAAAATGTAATTTCAAATAAGGCAAAAATTCATAAAATTGCTTCTGCTCTTATTGAGGCAGAGCATACATTTATGATAGGCAGAGGAGTTGATTATATTTCTCTGCTTGAGGCGTCACTTAAGCTGAAAGAGATTTCCTATATCCATTCCGAGGCGTTTGCATCGGGTGAGCTTAAGCACGGAACTATTGCGCTTATAACCGACAAAACGCCTGTTATATCTCTGCTCACGCAGGAAAATCTTATGTCAAAGCAGGCTTCTAATATTAAAGAGGTTCAAAGCCGCGGCGCAAAGGTAATATCTTTTGTCCGTTCATCCTTAAAAACAAAGGATACAGGTTGTTCGTTCGAACTGCCCGATTTGGACGACGATTTTATGTCTGTTCCGTCGGTTGTTGCATTGCAGCTTTTGGCTTATTATGTTTCGTCCGACAAAGGGCTTGATGTTGATAAGCCGCGCAATCTTGCAAAGGTTGTAACTGTCGAATAAACTGTTTATATGCTTGAATGCTTGGTTATTGTTAAATTCAATCCGCAGTTGATATTTTGTATCGTCTGCGGATTTTTTGTAATTAATTTTCTAATTATATTGTAATTAATTATTTTTAATGGTAAAATTAATTTAGTACGGTGCTTTTTGCACTGCGTGTCAATTTGAAAATCTATGGAGAATACAATGCAAAATTACGCTAAACCAAAGAAATCGAAATTCGGTAAATACCTTTTTTGCTATTTTACCGGCAATGAGCCTGAAAGAGAGCGCATTTGCTTTGCTCTTTCCGATGACGGATATAATTTTACGCCGATTAACGGCGGAAAACCTGTTATTATTCAGGAAAAGGGCACAAAATGTATGCGCGACCCGTTTATTCTTCGCAACGAAAACGGCGGGTATTATATTATAGCAACCGATATGAAATCCTCTCTCGGTTGGGATTCCAACCATGGCGTCGTAACTTGGAGGTCTGATGATTTAATCAATTGGTGCGATGAAACGGCGGTTGATTTCCATATCTTTGACTCAACAAAAAATGCCGACAAAATTTGGGCACCCGAGGCTATTTACGATAAAGAAGAGGGCAAATACTTTGTCTATTATTCGGTGCATAATAACGGCAGCGACAAGGCGCTTTCAATTTGGTATTCATATACCGATGATTTTAAATCGTTTACCGAGCCGGCGGAACTTTTTGCTCCGAAAAGCGGCAAGGATGCGATAGATGCCGACATTGTGGAGTTTAACGGCAAATATTATATGTGCTATAAGGACGAATGTGAAAAAACAATTTGTCAGGTTGTTGCCGACAAACTGACCGGCCCGTATCGCGAATATGAGAATAACACGGTTGCCTGCACCGATCATCATGTCGAGGGCAATTGTATGTATCGCATTAACGGTACGGATACATTCGTTATGGTTATGGATATGTACTGCGACAACAGATATTTTATGCAGCAGACTGAGGATTTCAAAACGTATCTGCCGATTAATGAAAAGGATTATTCACTTGCATTTACACCGCGCCATGCGTCAGTTCTTCAAATAAGCGATGAGGAATACAGCAGGCTTGTAAATCATTTTGGAAAGTAACGGAGAAACCATGGATAAAATAAAATCAAAAAAAATCAGAAATACACTCTACTTTTTAATGCCGATTATTGTGCCGCTGCTTTTTATTAATTTCAGCGTCGATTCCGATACATATTGGATAATTAAAACCGGCGAATATATTTGCAATAACGGAATCCCGACAAAGGATTTCTTAACAATGCATTCAAACATGGACCTTGTTGTTCAGCAATGGCTGTCGGATATAATTTTCTATAAGTTGTATTCGGCGCTCGGCGTTATCGGATTGTCACTTATAGTCATTGTGATGTATATTGCGTTTTCGCTCCTGTTATATAAATTCTGCACAATGATGACAAATCGCAGGCTCGTCACCACACTTGTCACACTCATTGCAAATGCATATATGATTGCGCTTTGCATGGTTCCGAGACCGCAGATTTTCACTTATTGCATAATCCTTATTGAACTCATTATGCTTGAAAGCTATGTCCGCTCCGGCAATTTCAAATATTTGATTGTGTTGCCGTTTCTGTCGGTGCTGACGGTTAATCTTCATGCGTCAATGTGGACAATGCTGTTTATAATGATGCTTCCTTATTTTGCAAATGCACTGCCGATTAAAATTAAAGGCAAAAGCTTTTCGTGCGCAAAAATTTTGCCGCTCATAATAACTGCTGTTGCTATGGGTGTTTGCGGTTTGATTACTCCGTACGGCTATAAGGGCTTGACCTTTATTTTCACCGCTTCGGTCGGAAACAAGGTAAACGATTTTATCATTGAACTTCAGCCGCTCAAACTTTCTATGTCCTTTAACGGTTTCGGCACATTTTGCATTGTACTTGCCGTTGCCGCTGCGTATGTTTTCCATAAAAAGGGCAAAACAAATTTGCGCTTTGCACTCCTAACTCTCGGAACAGGCGCAATGGCAATGATGTATATGAAACTTATTCCGTATTTTATTATCGCCGCTTATCCTACAATGCTTTATTATTTGGATAATGCCGATTTTAAAAAGTTTACTTTGTCGAAAAAGAATGTGAAATCCGAATCGAAAAAATCAAGCAAAATCTTTTTGTGCGTGTTGGCAGGCCTTTTAATTGCAATTTACGGTTATGCCATTGCCGACAATGCCGCTAAATTTGTCGATTATGTTCAGACAAACGGTGCAAATGAAGAAACCGAGGAACTTGACACTGCCATTGAGGCCATAGAAAATGACTCAAAAAAATACGGCACGGATATAGTTTTGTTCAACGGTTTTAATTCGGGGGGCTATCTCGAGTTTAAGGGATATGAAACATATATTGACGCAAGAGCCGATTCGTTTGTTGTTGAAGCAAATCACGATTTTGATTATATGACTGAGTATTATAATATATTGCGCGGCAAGTCATATTATAAAGATTTTTTAAACAAATATAAATTTACATATTTGATTATAGAAAAAGGTGTTGAGGTGCCGCTGTATATTTCTGTCAGTCACGACAGCGATTATCAAAAGATTTCTGACGGCACCGATTATGCAGTGTTTAAGCTTGTTGAATAATTGAAAGGGGAATGTATGAAAGCAAAAATTACTCTCGCAAAGGAATTTAAGGTCGGCGAAATCGACAAAAGAATTTACGGTTCGTTTATCGAGCATCTCGGCAGAGCTGTTTACGGCGGCATTTATGACCCGGGTAACCCTCTTTCCGATGAAGACGGATTCAGAACGGATGTTATCAAACTTGTTAATGAGCTTAATGTGCCGATAGTCCGCTATCCCGGCGGAAATTTTGTATCCGGCTATAATTGGGAGGACGGTGTCGGTCCGGTTGAAAACAGACCCAATCGCCTCGATTTGGCATGGGGAACTACCGAGCCTAACACTTTTGGCACAAACGAGTTTATGAAATGGTGTTCAAAAGCGGGAGCTGAGTGTATGATGGCTGTCAATCTCGGCACTCGCGGGCCCGAAGAGGCTCGCAACCTCGTTGAATATATGAATCATCCGTCAAATTCCGCTTGGGCAGATTTGAGAATTAAGCACGGTTATAAAGAGCCATGGGGCGTTAAGCTTTGGTGTCTCGGCAATGAGATGGACGGCAGATGGCAAATGGGTGCAAAAACCGCTGCCGATTACGGAAAAATTGCCAACGAGGCTTCAAAAATGATGAAATGGACCGACAATTCTATTGAAACCGTTCTTTGCGGCTCATCGAGCAGAAATGCGCCGACTTTCGGCGATTGGGAGGCAACGGCACTTGACATTGCGTATGACAGCATTGATTATGTTTCGCTACATCAATACTACGGCAATCAGGCTGATGATACTCCGTCGTTCCTTGCCAAAACGCTTGAACTTGAGGAATTTATTTATTCAGTAATCTGCACCTGCGATTATGTTAAAGCGAAAAAGCGCTCAAAGAAAACAATCAATCTTTCGTTTGACGAATGGAATGTTTGGTATCACAGCAACAATGCGCCGTATGAGCGTTGGAGCTATGCTCCGCCGCGCCTTGAAGATATTTATAATTTTGAGGATGCGCTTCTTGTAGGCTCAATGCTTATCACACTTCTTCGCCATTGCGACAGAATAAAAATTGCCTGCCTTGCCCAACTTGTCAATGTAATTGCGCCTATTTTCACCAAAACAGGCGGCGGTGCTTTTAAGCAGACAATATTTTATCCGTTTGCGCATTTGTCGAATTTCGGCAGAGGAGTTGCACTCAATCCGATTATCGACTGCCCGAAATACGATTCAAAGGAATTCACCGATGTGCCTTACCTTGAATCAATTGCAACATTTGATGAGGAAAATGAGCAGCTTGTATTGTTCTGCGTTAATAAATCACTTGATGAAAGTGCAGTAATCAATTTGAATTTGCTCGATTTTGACGGCTACAAACCCTTTGAGTTTATATCAATGGACGGCTGCGAAAAAAACGCAGTCAACGGTTTCGACGGCGAAAATGTCACACCGCATAAAAACGAGTTGCCGAGCATTAACGGCTCCGTTGCCGAAATCGAGGTTAAACCTTTATCTTGGAATGTTGTCAGATTTGCCAAGTAGTGCATAATAAAACTGATTTAACGCTTTACTCGGTTGAAATTTATTTAATAATGTGGTATAATTCATAAAATTGCGAATCAAGGTGAATATTGTGAATAATTATTCGGTTGTACTTCCGAGCTATTCAATCGGCGACAATTGCCTGTCACTTGTCGAGAAAATTTGTTCAGGCTCGGGCAGTAATGCTGTTGTCATCGGCGGAAAAACCGCTGTTTCAAGAATTAAAGATGATTTGGTTGCGGCGCTTGCAAATTCAAGCATAAGCATTGTCGATTTTGTCTGGTACGGCGGCGAATGCTCGTTTGAAAATGTCGAAATGCTTAAGGCAAATCCATCGGTTGTCAATGCCGATATGATTTTTGCGGTCGGCGGCGGCAAGGCACTTGATACCTGCAAAGCCCTTGCAAACGATATTAATAAAGATGTTTATACATTTCCGACAATTGCATCAAACTGTGCCGCTACTACGGCGGTTTCGATTATGTATAACCCCGACGGCACATTTAAAGGCCCCAACTTTTTTGACGCGCCGGCAAAGCATGCGTTTATCTATACACCGGTTATCGCCAAAGCCCCCAAAAGATATATTTGGGCAGGAATGGGCGACACATATGCCAAGTATTTTGAGGCTGAAATGAGCGCACGCGGAGAGGATTTGGTGCATTATCATTGGCTCGGCAAAAATGTCAGCAGACTTTGTGTTGACCCTATTCTTCAATACGGCGCCGACGCTATGCGTGATGTTGAAAACGGTGTCACCTCCGATGCACTTGATCAGGTTATTCTCGCGGTTGTTGTTACAACCGGCATTGCGTCGATACTCCTCACGAAGGAACATATTATCGACTACAACACCGGTCTTGCTCACGCAGTGTTTTACGCGCTCACTTCGTGGCGACATATTGAAGAAAGGCACTTGCACGGCGAAGTTGTCGGCTACGGCATATTAATTCTGCTTCTTGTCGATAATAATAAGGAAATGTTTGACAAAATATATTCCTTCAACAAATCGGTCGGTTTGCCTGTATGCTTAAAGGATATTGAAATGTCGCAATCCGATTTGGATAAACTTGTCCCTGCCGTTTGCGCTATGAAGGATATTGAGCATAATCCTTATGAAATTACTCAAGATATGGTTAAAAATGCTTTTATTAAGCTTGAAAATATAACAAATAATAAGGAGAAATAATTATGACAAAGGTAATTAAAAAAGTATTGTCTGTATTAACGGCACTTGCCGTTATCGCCGTTGTTTTTGCAGGTTGCTCGTCAAATTCGGCAAGCAATGATAACTCAAGCAGCGAAAGAGCGTCAAAGGACGCCGCAAAATTTGCTGTTGTTGCGATGGACGGCTCAAACGGAGCTTTTAAGGATATGGCAGACGGTATTATCGACGAGCTTATTGCAAAGGGATACAAGAAAGATAATATTGTATTCAAAGATGCGCAGGGCGATGCCACATCTCTTTCAACAATTATCAATTCGCTTGATGACGGCTCATATTCCGCTATTTTGACAGTCGGCACTCAAGCAACACAAACTCTTGTTAACATCAAATCCGAAACACCGTGTTTCTTCTGTGCAGTTTCCGCACCTGTTCAGGCAGGAGTTATCACCGATATGAACAAGCCGGATAAATTCGCAACAGGTACTTCAAATGCAATCCCTGTTTCCGATATTGTTAAAATGGGACTTCAGATTACTCCCAATGTTAAAAAATGGGGACTTATTTATTCCGAATCACAGGTAAATGCAAAAAATACTGTTGATTCCGCAGTTAAATACTTCAAGGAAATCGGCGCTCAATATGAAATCGCAACCGTTGACACGGCAAACGATGTAAAATCAAGCACAGAAATTCTCGTTAAAAAGGGATGCGACGCCGTTTTCGTTCCTAACGACCAAATCGTTCAGCAGGGCGTTGAATCACTCGTGGCAGTTTGCAATGAGGCAGGCGTTCCCTCATATTGTTCATCGGCAACAACTGTTAAGTCAGGCTGCCTTGCAACACTTGCGATTGATGATAAAGGCATCGGTGCAAAAACAGCCGACATGTGTGTTGAGTATATGCAGGGCAAGGCTCTTGAGGATATTCCGTCGGTTGTTGTAAGCGTTGACTATTGCACTTATAATTCATCAACTGCTGCCGCTCTCCAAAAAGCAAACCCAAATCTTAAATTGGTTACTCCTACCGAGCAAAGCGTAGGACAAAAAATCAATGAAATAAAATAATTTCAATTTACGCCTCCGTCAAAGCGGAGGCAAATTTGGTTAAAGGATATATAATTAATGCAGGTTTATATTTCAGCAATACAAGAGGGTTTTATTTACGGACTTCTTGCATTGGGTATTTACATTTCTCTTAAAATTTTGGACATTCCCGATCTTACAACCGAAGGCTCGTTTGGTTTCGGCGCAGCTGTTGCGGCAGTTGTTTCGCTAAAAGGACTTACATATTTGAGCTTTTTCGGCGCATTCTGCGCAGGTGCAGTCGCAGGTATAGTTACTGCACTTTTGCAGATAAAAATAAAGGTGCACCCGGTACTTGCCGGCATTATTACAATGAGTGCGCTTTATTCAATCAATCTTCTTGTCAGGGGCGAGCCTAATCTCGACTTTTCAAACTTCACACTGTTTAACGATTTGACAAATTCGCTTGATTTGCGCGGAACGCAGAAAAAAGTTGTGTTTATGATCGTTTCGGCGGCTGTTTGCATCGTGATACTTGCTCTCGTCATTGTATTTTTCAAAACACATTTGGGACTTTGCATCCGTGCGACAGGTGACAATCCCGAAATGGTTAAGGCGTCGTCAATCAATGTCAATTTTTCGCTTATTTTCGGACTTGCTCTTTCAAACGGACTTATTGCACTTTCGGGCGCACTTATGGCGCACTATCAGGGCTTCAGCGACCAAACAGGCTCAAACGGCACTTTGATTTACGGCCTTGCCGCCGTAATTATCGGCGAGGCGATTTTCGGCAAGCGCAATGTTACTCTCGGTTTGATTTCTGCCGTTTTCGGCTCGATTATTTATAAAATCATTGTTGCCTTTGTTGTTAAAGCATCGCTTTTCGGCGATAAGAGCGCAAGCCTTATGAAACTTGCTTGTGCGCTTATTGTAACAATTACTCTCATTGTCCCGGAAATTAAAAATCAGATTGCAAATTCAAAGGTAAAGAGGGAGGCGAAAAGAAATGCTTGATATAATTAATGTTTCAAAAACATTCGCTCCCGGAACGGTCAACGAGCATATCGCATTACAAAATGTTTCGCTTCACCTTGATAACGGCGAATTTGTGACGATTGTCGGCTCAAACGGCGCAGGAAAATCAACGCTGTTTAATATGCTTTGCGGCACATATATTCAGGATAAGGGCAAAATTATTCTTGATGATAATGATATAAGCTTTATGCCCGAGCACAAAAGAGCAAGATATATCGGCAGAGTCTTTCAGGACCCGATGAAGGGTACCGCTCCTCATATGACTATTGAGGAAAATTTGGCTCTTGCATATTCTCGTGCAGGCTCAAGCTATTTCTCGCTTGCTGTTTCACCAAAAAAGCGCAAAATGTTTAAAGAATATCTTGCCGCATTTGATATGGGGCTTGAGGACAGAATGAATACAAAAATCGGCTTGCTCTCCGGCGGTCAGCGTCAAGTTGTTACCTTGCTGATGTGTACTGTCGTCACACCCAAACTTCTTTTGCTTGATGAGCACACCGCCGCTCTCGACCCTGTGACTGCCAACAAGGTTATGGATATTACAAACAAAATCGTTAAGGAAAATAAAATTACAACCTTAATGATTACTCATAATATGTCACAGGCGCTCACCACCGGCAACAGAACAATTATGATGGACTCGGGCAATATTATTATTGATCTCGACAGTCAAAAGCGTGAGGGTATGACGGTTACCGATTTGCTCAATCTCTATAAATCTAAAGAAAATAAAGAGTTTGATAATGACAGAATGTTACTCCAAAAATAATTTGTTATTATGTGAAAAAATCCCCGAGGGCAATAACCCTCGGGGATTTTTTATTTGTCACTTTCGCAATTGAACTCATTGTCCCACGGCCATGGGTCTTTCAGCCAATCGTCGCTGTTTAATCCGTTTAATGTCAACGGACCGTATTCTGCCTCGTATTCTTTGAGCAGTGCACTGTGCTTTTCGTAATATTTGTTGTATAGTTCAAGGGCTTCCTTGTCATCGGGATGTGTGTCTAAAAACAATCTTGTTTCAACCATTCCGAATTGAAGCGCCGACAAGCGCATAAGCAGCTTCTTTTTCATACGGATTTTACCATCCTTCCGCAAAATTCTTTATTTAAAACAGGAAATATTGTTCCTTTTTCAAGACCTTCGTTGTCGCCGTAGGTCTTCAGCGACTCTTGCAATGGCACATATGCCATTGTAACCATTGCGTCGGCAGGTATTGCCGCGCGGCTTTTTGTTTCCTTTAAAAACGAAGGGTTAAACAAATCTTCAAATTTTTCCATAATTCAAACTCCTTTCATCAATATATTATGCTTATCTCTCGGTTTTGACATATATTTCCATTTTTGTTTTGCTCGATTATCTTCGGCTACAATAAATGTTTTTTTGAATATAATGAATTATGATGTTTAAAATGAAGTTTATGTGTGAAAAATATTAGTGAAAATATTTTTTTTAAGGGTGATTATCTTGCTTGTTAAACGAGGCGATATATATTATGCCGATTTGAGTCCTGTAGTCGGCTCGGAGCAGGGCGGTGTCCGTCCCGTACTTATAGTCCAAAATGATGTGGGCAACAAGTATTCGCCGACAGTCATTGCCGCCGCAATCACAAGTCGATGCGACAAAAACAATCTTCCCACTCATATTGAGGTGGATGCTCACGATTGCGGACTCGCAAAGGACAGTGTTGTTTTGCTCGAACAGGTCAGAACCATTGACAAACAGCGTTTGCGTGAACGCATGGGCTCGCTTGACAGCGACGATATGGGCAAGGTCAACCGGGCGCTCAATGTCAGCTTTGGTCTGTGATTTTGTTCTTTACTATCCTTTCGCTTTATGTTAAAATATATAAAGCTGATGCAAAGGAGAATGAATATGAACAAAATCGCTAAATTTGAAAAGGTTTCTTTTGAACAGTTTGAAAAGGATTGGATGAAAAATTTTCCCGACTGCACAAATGTTAAAGAAATATACAACAATATCAAATTGCCGAAAAGGGCAACTGTCGGCTCTGCCGGATATGATTTTTATGCTCCTGCGGATGTTACAATCGAAAAGGGCAAATCAACGCTTATTCCTACCGGCATTCGTTCCAAAATCGCCGACGGCTGGGTGCTTGATATTTTTCCGCGCTCGGGTCTCGGCTTTAAGCACAGAATTCAGCTTGACAACACTGTCGGCATAATTGATGCCGATTATTATAATTCCTCAAACGAGGGTCATATTATGGTTAAACTTTCGTGCGATGCTCATGACGACGGCCACAGCGTAACTGTTTTGGGCGGTGACGGTTTTGCACAAGGTATTTTTCTTCCTTTCGGTATCACCGAGGATGACGATGCCGACGGTATTCGCGACGGCGGATTCGGCTCAACAACCAAATAACGGAATTTGTAACAAAAGCCAAGATTTTCTCTTGGCTTTTAATTATAATTAGTAATAATATAAAATTTATTTTTGTAACTGATTTGTTATTGACTATACTCTCGATTTATCATATAATATAGACCTAGAAAGGGCGTGCATTATGACTATTCTAGTTAAAGATGCTCTCGTTTATATGGGAGACGGATTTGTAAAAAACGATGTTTTAATCAAAAATTCTTTAATAGACGCAATAGGTACCTCCATTTCTGCTAATGGAGTAGATCGTGTTTTCAATGCACAGGACAAGTATTTAATACCGGGTTTCGTTGATGTTCATGTTCATCTTCGTGAGCCCGGTTTTTCTTATAAGGAAACGATTAAAAGCGGTACCTCGGCCGCTGCAAGAGCCGGTTACACCGCAGTGTGCCCGATGCCGAATATTAATCCTGTTCCCGACTGTGTTGAAAATCTTAAGGTTGAAACGGATATTATTGATAAGGATGCCGTTATCAATGTCTACCCCTTTGCGTCAATCACAAAAGGCAGAAAAGGCGGAGGGGAGCTTGTCGATTTCGCCTCGCTTGCCGATAAAGTTGTCGGTTTTTCCGATGACGGCACAGGAGTTCAAACCGCCGATTGTATGAAAGAGGCAATGCTCCGCTGTGCAAAACTCAACAAAATTATTTCCGCTCACTGCGAGGTTAACGATTTGCTGCGCGGCGGATATATTCACGATGGCGAATATTGCAAAAAACACAATCATAAGGGCATTTGCTCCGCAAGCGAATATGAGCAAATAGCGCGCGATTGTGAACTTGCAAAGGAAACGGGCTGTCACTATCATGTTTGTCATATTTCAACAAAGGAAAGTGTTGATATTATCCGCAAAGCAAAGGCTGACGGCGTAAAGGTCACATGCGAAACAGGTCCGCATTATCTGACAATGTGCGACGATGATTTGCAGGAGCACGGCAGATTTAAAATGAATCCGCCGCTGCGCTCGGCAGAGGATAAGGCGGCGTTGATTGAGGGCTTGTGCGACGGCACGATAGATGTTATCGCAACCGACCATGCGCCTCATTCCGCAGAGGAAAAATCAAAAGGTCTCGAAAAATCGGCAATGGGCGTTGTCGGACTTGAAACAGCATTTGCCGTTCTTTATACAAAACTTGTAAAAACCGGCGTTATAACACTTGAAAAACTTATTGATTTGATGTCGGTCAAGCCGCGCAAAATCTTTTCGCTCCCCGGCGGAGAAATTAAGGTTGGTCAGCCTGCCGATTTGGCACTGCTTGACCTTGATAAAAAATGGACTGTTAATCCCGAGAATTTTGTTACAATGGGCAGAGCAACCCCATTTGAAAATTGGCAGGTTCAGGGTGAAAATATATTGACTGTTTGTAAAGGAGAAATAGTATATGAAGCCATATGATAAAAAAATTGTGCTTGAAAACGGAAAAGAGTTTTACGGCTACGGCTTTGGCGCAGATGTTACCGCCATAAACGAGCTTGTGTTCAACACATCAATGGTCGGCTATCAGGAGATTATTTCCGACCCGTCATATACCGACCAAATGGTTTGTATGACATATCCGCTGATCGGCAATTACGGTATGACTGACGAGGATTACGAAACAAAAGTTCCGACAATGGGCGGTCTTATCGTCAGAGAATATAACGATTTGCCGTCTAACTTCAGATATACAAAAACATTGTCCGAAGTGCTTTTGGAATATGATATTCCCGGCATCAGCGGCGTTGATACAAGAATGATTACAAGAATAATCCGTGACGAAGGCTCACAAAAGGTTATGATTTGCGATGCAAACAAGCCGCTTGTCGATGCTCTTCAGATGGTGCGCGATTATCAGATACCGACTGATATGGTTTCACGCGTTTCGTGCAAAAAGCGCTGGTATTCAAGAACACCTAATCATAAATACGATGTTGTCGCAATTGACTGCGGCATTAAGCATAATATTATCCGCAAACTCAATGAAAAAGGCTGTAATGTAACCGTTGTTCCGTTTGACACTTCGGCTGATGAAATTATGAAAATGCAACCCGACGGCTTGTTCCTCTCAAACGGCCCGGGAAACCCGGAGGATGTTCAACCTGTTATCAATGTTGTTAAAGAACTCCACGGTCAGCTTCCGATTTTCGGCATTTGCCTCGGACATCAAATGATTTCGCTTGCTCTCGGCGCAAAAACATTTAAAATGAAATTCGGTCACAGAGGCGGAAATCATCCTGTTATGAATATTGAAACAGGCAAAATTGAAATTACCTCTCAAAACCATTCATATGCAGTAGATGTGAAGTCACTTGAGGGAACACCGCTCACATTGACTCATAAAAACCTACTTGACGATACGGCAGAGGGCGTTGAATCAGCAGAAAACAAGCTGTTTTCTGTTCAGTATCACCCCGAGTCTGCACCGGGTCCGCAGGACAGCGCATATTTGTTTGATAAATTCATTGATTTGATGGCAAAGGAGGCTGAGTAATATGCCAAAACGCACTGATATACATAAGGTACTTGTAATCGGCTCAGGTCCGATTGTTATCGGACAAGCTGCAGAATTTGACTACTCGGGCACACAAGCCTGTCTTGCACTCAGAGAAGAGGGTTATGAGGTCGTTCTCATCAACTCAAACCCTGCAACAATTATGACCGACACCGATATTGCCGACAAGGTTTATATGGAGCCTCTCAACCTTGAATATGTCGCTCGTATAATCAGACACGAAAGACCCGACGCAATTTTACCGTCACTCGGCGGTCAAACAGGACTCAACCTTGCTGTTCAGCTCGCTAAAAAAGGCGTTTTGCAGGAGTGCGATGTCGAGATTTTGGGCACTAATTTTGAAGCTATCGAAAGAGCAGAGGACAGAGAATTGTTCAAGGAACTTTGCGAGTCGCTCGGCGAGCCGGTATTGCCGTCGGAAATCGCAAACACTCTCGAAGAGGGTCTTAAGGCTGCCAATGATATAGGTTATCCCGTTATTCTTCGCCCTGCTTTTACACTCGGCGGTACAGGCGGCGGCTTTGCTTATAATGAAGAAGAATGTAAGCTTATGCTCAAAAATGCACTTGCTCTTTCTCCCGTGCATCAGGTACTTGTCGAAAAATCAATCAAGGGTTATAAAGAAATCGAATACGAAGTAATGCGCGATGCAAATGACACCGCAATTACTATTTGTAATATGGAAAATATCGACCCGGTCGGCGTTCATACCGGCGACTCGGTTGTTGTTTGTCCGTCACAAACGCTTACCAACAAAGAATATCAAATGCTCCGTGATTCTGCTCTCAAAATTATCCGTGAGCTTAAAATTGAGGGCGGCTGCAATGTTCAGTTTGCACTTGATCCGCTTTCGTTCCAATATTACCTTATCGAGGTTAACCCGAGAGTATCGCGTTCATCAGCGCTTGCATCAAAGGCTTCGGGTTATCCGATTGCAAGGGTTTCGGCAAAAATCGCAGTAGGAATGCATCTTGACGAAATCCAAATCGCAAACACTCCCGCTTCATTTGAGCCGACTCTCGACTATGTCGTATCAAAGATTGCTCGCTTCCCGTTTGATAAATTCGCAGATGCCAACAATACTCTCAACACTCAAATGAAAGCAACAGGAGAGGTTATGGCTATCGGCAGAACTGTTGAGGAATCGCTCCTTAAAGCTGTTCGCTCACTTGAAATCGGCGTTTGTCACCTATATGATAAAAAATTTGACTCATATACTCAAGAAGAATTGCTTGAATACATTAAGAACGGAACCGATGACAGATTGTTTGCAATTGCGCAGCTCATCAGGCTCGGCGCAGACCTCAACCTGATTTATAATGCAACTAAAATTGATATGTTCTTCCTTGAAAAATTTAAGAATATTATCGATTTTGAATCAACAATCGTTGCAAATCCTGGCGATTTAACCGTTCTTAAGGACGCTAAGAAAATGGGCGTTTCCGATAAATTCATCGGTATGTGCTGGCGAATGACCGAGGCTGATATATTCAAATTAAGAAAGAATAACAATATTTTCCCGGTTTATAAAATGATTGATACATGCGCGTCTGAGTTCGATTCATATGTTCCTTATTTCTATTCAACCTACGAAGAGGAAAACGAGTCGATAGTCAGCGAGAAGAAAAAGATTATCGTTCTCGGCTCGGGTCCTATCAGAATCGGTCAGGGTGTTGAATTTGACTATTCAACCGTTCACGCTATTTGGTCAATCAGAGATGCAGGATATGAGGCAATTATTATAAATAACAACCCCGAAACGGTTTCGACCGACTATACAACCTCCGACAAACTTTATTTTGAGCCGCTCACTGTTGAGGATGTAATGAATATTGTTTGTCTTGAAAATCCGCTCGGCATAGTTGTGTCGCTCGGCGGTCAAACCGCAATAAACCTTGCGCCTCCGCTTGATGCTCTCGGCGTTCCGATTATCGGTACTGATGTGGAGGCTATCGACAGAGCAGAAAACAGAGATTCATTTGAAAAGGTAATGAACGATCTCGGTATTCCGCAGCCAAAAGGACTTGCCGTAACCGATATTGAAGAGGGCGTTAAAGTTGCCGAAAGCATCGGCTATCCGGTTCTTGTTCGTCCGTCATTCGTTCTCGGCGGCAGAGCGATGCAAATTGTCGCAAACGAGGAGTCTCTTCGCCACTATCTACAAACGGCCGTTGAAATCAACACAGATCAACCCGTTCTTGTTGATAAATACATTATGGGACGCGAACTTGAGGTTGATGCTATATGCGACGGCAAGGATGTCTTCGTTCCCGGAATTATGGAGCATGTTGAGAGAACAGGTGTCCATTCGGGCGACAGTATTTCAATTTATCCTACATTCTCGGTTTCACAGGCTGTTAAGGACAAAATACTTGATTATACGGTTAAACTCGGCAAAGCAATCGGTATTATCGGACTTTATAACATTCAGTTTATCGCTGATGAAAAGGACGATGTTTATGTAATTGAGGTCAACCCTCGTTCGTCAAGAACAGTTCCGTTCCTTTCAAAGGCTACATCTGTCCCGATGGCTCACATTGCTACCCAGGTTATTTTGGGTCACTCATTAAAAGAGCAGGGATACACCGAGGTTTATCCAAAGGAGAAAAAACGCTGGTATGTTAAGGCGCCGGCATTCTCATTCAGCAAGCTTAAGGGTATGGACACATACCTTTCACCCGAAATGAAATCAACAGGTGAGGCAATCGGCTACGATAAGAGCCTTACAAGAGCACTTTACAAGGCAATTCAGGCGTCGGGCATGCATGTTTCAAACTACGGCACAGTTCTTGTAACAATCGCCGATCAAGATAAGCCGACGGCTTTGCCGCTTATCAAACGCTTTTATGACCTCGGATTTAATATAGAGGCTACAGAGGGCACGGCAAAATATCTTAAGGAACACGGCATAAGAACTCGCGTCAGACAAAAGCTCACCGCCGACGATAGCGATGAGATTTTGAAGGCTCTCCGTCAGGGTCATATCGCATATGTTATCAATACGATTGATATTAACGCAGGCGACTCACATTCGGACGGCAGCGAAATCCGCCGCGCGGCTGTTGATAATAATGTCACGATGTTTACATCGCTCGATACTGTTAAAGTTCTGCTTGATGTTCTCGAGGAAATCACCTTGGGCGTTTCTACAATTGATGCAGAGTAATTAAAGCTGATTTAAGGATTATTCTATGTATAAACAAAATAAATATAAAATCTTATCTAATGAGCCGCTCACCAAGGATGTTTACAAAATGGTGCTTGAGGGCGATACGGAATACATCACGGCCCCGGGTCAGTTTATAAATATTGCACTTGACGGCAAATATTTGCGTCGCCCGATTTCGGTTTGCGATTATGATGAAGATTGCATTACGATTATTTATAAGGTTGTAGGTGAGGGCACAGAGCAAATGTCGGCGCTCAAAATCGGCACAGTGCTTGATGTTCTTACAGGACTCGGTAACGGCTATGATATTTCAAAATCGACAAAGCCGCTTTTGATAGGCGGCGGTGTCGGTGTTCCGCCGATGTATAACCTTGCAAAAACGCTTATCGCAAACGGACAGGTTCCTACTGTGATTTTAGGTTTTAATACCGTCGATGAGGTGTTTTATGAGCAGGAGTTTAAAGCTCTCGGCTGTGATACATTTGTTACAACAGCAGACGGCTCATACGGTATCAAGGGCTTTGTAACCGATGCACTTGACGGTATTGATTTTGACTATTTTTACACTTGCGGTCCGCTCCCTATGTTTAAGGCAATTTATAACGCTGTCGACAAGGACGGTCAGTTCAGCTTTGAAGAAAGAATGGGTTGCGGTTTTGGCGCATGTATGGGTTGCAGTTGTAAAACAAAATACGGCAACAAGCGAATTTGTAAGGATGGACCCGTGCTTGAAAAGGAGGAGATTATATGGTAGATTTATCGGTTAATCTTGCCGGTATGCAAATGGATAATCCCATCGTTCCGGCATCGGGCACATTCGGTTTCGGCAACGAGTTCAAAGATTTTTACGATATTAATATTCTCGGCTCATTTTCATTCAAGGGCACAACAAAGGACGCGCGTTTCGGCAATCCGACACCGCGTATAGCGGAGTGCAAAAACGGTATGATAAACGCAGTCGGTTTGCAAAATCCGGGCGTTCATCACGTCATTGAACACGAGTTGCCCGAGATGAAAAAGTATTTTCATAAAAAGGTTATCGCCAATGTGTCGGGATTCAGTGTTGACGATTATGCATACACTTGCAGTCTTCTTGATAAAGAAGAACAGGTCGGTATTTTAGAGGTTAACGTTTCCTGCCCGAATGTTCACGGCGGCGGTATGAGTTTTGGCACAGACCCACAATGCGCCGCAGAGGTTACAAGAGCCGTTAAGGCGGTTACAACAAAGCCGGTGTTTATTAAATTAAGCCCGAATGTAACCGATATTGTTTCAATCGCAAAGGCGTGCGAGGAGGCAGGCGCTGACGGTATTTGCCTCATTAATACATTGCTCGGTATGCGTATTGATATTAAGCGCAGACAGCCTGTTATCGCAAACAAAATGGGCGGATTCAGCGGTGATGCGGTATTTCCCGTTGCTGTCAGAATGGTTTATCAGGTTGCAAAGGCTTGCGATATTCCTGTTATGGGTTGCGGCGGCGTTTCAAGCGCCAAGGATGTCATTGAAATGATGATGGCAGGTGCAACAGCCGTTCAGGTAGGTGCGGCAAATCTTGTTAATCCGTATGTCTGCAAAGAAATTATAGAAACATTCCCGATTGAATGTGAAAAACTCGGCATTGATAAATTAAGTGATATTATAGGAGTAGTTGACTGATGGGAAAGGATGTAATCATCGCTTGCGATTTTGCAAGTGCAAAGCAAACATTTGATTTTCTTGACAAATTTACCGAGGAAAAGCCTTTTGTAAAAATCGGTATGGAGCTTTTTTATGCCGAGGGTCCCTCAATTGTCCGCGAAATCAAAAAAAGAGGACACAAGATTTTTCTTGATTTAAAACTTCACGATATTCCGAACACTGTTAAAAAATCAATGGCTGTTCTTTCAAATCTTGATGTTGATATGACAAATCTTCACGCCGCAGGTACAATTGATATGATGAAAGCGGCTCTCGAGGGTTTGACAAGACCCGACGGCACAAGACCGCTTCTTATCGCCGTTACACAGCTTACTTCAACAAGCGAAGAGAGAATGCAAAACGAGTTGTTAATCAATGCGTCAATCAACGATACTATCGTTAAATATGCCAAAAATGCGGCAGAGGCAGGGCTTGACGGCGTTGTTTGCTCACCGCTTGAGGCAGGAATGGTTAAAGATAATTGCGGCAAGAGCTTTATCACGGTTACACCGGGTGTCAGATTTGCCGACGGTGAGGTAGGCGATCAGGTTCGTGTTACCACTCCGGAAAAAGCAAAAGAAATCGGCTCGGACTATATCGTAGTCGGCAGACCTATTACTCAGGCAGACGACCCGGTTGCCGCTTATCGCAGATGCTGTAAGGAATTTATCGGTTGATTATTTTTAGGAGGACATTATGAATATTACAAAGGAATTAATCGCAAAAGACCTGTTGTCAATTCAGGCAGTATTTTTAAAGCCGGATGACCCGTTTACCTGGGCTTCGGGTATCAAATCCCCGATTTATTGCGACAACAGACTTACTCTTTCCGCTCCGTCGGTCAGAAAAAATGTCGAGGACGGTCTTGCAGAAATCGTTAAAGAGTATTATCCCGACGCAGAAATGCTTATGGGTACCTCAACTGCAGGCATCGCTCACGCTGCTATCACCGCAACAATTCTTGATATGCCTATGGGCTATGTTCGCTCGGGTCATAAGGACCACGGCAGACAAAATCAAATCGAGGGCAAACTCGAAAAGGGCACAAAGGTTGTTGTTATTGAAGATTTGATTTCAACAGGCGGCTCTGTTATCGAGGTTGTCGATGTTCTTCGTGAGGCAGGCGCAGAAGTTTTGGGTATCGCTTCAATTTTCACATACGGCTTGCAAAAAGGCATTGACAGACTTGCTGCCGCAAATGTTAAAAATGTTTCTCTTTCCAATGCGGATGTACTTGTTAAGGTTGCCGCTGACGAGGGATATATCAAGGAAAATGATATTAAGAAACTTAAAGCATTTTTTGCCGATACATCAGACCCTTCATGGATGACTTTATAATTTATTGCAAAAGAGGTTAATGAAAATGCGTCATTTGATTGATACAACAGATTTGTCGCTTGATGAAATCGACGATATTATTTCACTTGCGACGGATATTATCTCAAATCCTAAAAAATATGCTCATGTTTGCGACGGCAAAAAGCTTGCAACGCTTTTCTTTGAGCCAAGCACCCGTACACGCCTTTCGTTTGAGGCGGCAATGTATGAGCTTGGCGGCAATGTTATCGGTTTTTCCGAGGCGTCGTCAACTTCTGCCTCAAAGGGCGAAACAGTTGAGGACACAGTGAGAATAGTCTCAAATTATGCCGATATTATTGCAATGCGCCATCCGCTTGAGGGCGCTCCGCGTGTTGCGGTAACAAAAACACTTGTGCCGATTATCAACGCAGGCGACGGCGGTCACGCTCACCCGACTCAAACACTTGCCGATCTTCTTACCGTTTACAGAGAAAAGGGCAAACTTGATAATCTGACAATCGGTTTGTGCGGCGACTTGAAATTCGGCAGAACAGTTCATTCTCTCATCAAGGCAATGTGCAGATACAAAAATATTAAGTTTGTTCTCATTGCTCCAAACGAGCTTCAGGTTCCCGACTATATTATCAAGGATGTTCTCGAGCCGAGCGGCGCAAAATATGTTCAGGTTGAAAGTATGGACGCCGTTATGCCCGACATTGATATTTTGTATATGACGAGAATACAGCGCGAAAGATTTTTCTCTGCCGAGGAATATTTAAAATATGAAAACGCCTTTATTCTCGACCTTGACAAGCTTCAAAACGCAAAAAATAATTTGACTATTATGCATCCGTTGCCGCGTGTAAATGAAATCGCAACCGAGGTTGATGATGACCCTCGTGCAAAGTATTTTGAGCAGGCGCTCAACGGAAAATATGTGCGTATGGCACTTATTATGACATTGTTGAAATGGGGTGGACAGCTTGAATATTGATTCTATCGAAAACGGATATGTTATCGACCATATCCCGGCAGGCAGAGCAATGCGCGTTTATGAAATTCTCAACCTTTCAAAACTTGATTGCCAGGTTGCTATTATTACAAACGCAAAGTCAAAGAAAAACAAATCAAAGGATATTATCAAAATCAACGATTTGATAGACCTTGATTTGGATGTCATTTCATATATTGCTCCCGATGCTACAGTTAATGTTATCAGGGACAGTGTCCGTGTTGAGAAAAAGACGCTCACTCCGCCGAAACAGCTTGTAAATGTCATCAAGTGTCCTAACCCGCACTGCATTTGCAATAATGAAAATATCGACCATATTTTCAAACTTACGGATGCAAATCCGACATATCGCTGCATCTATTGCGAAACAAAATCAAATTAATATTCAGTTTATATTTAAAGTCCGAAAACCTTTGTTTTCGGACTTTTTTTGCGTTTCTTTCTATTATCTTTTTTCATTAATAAACATTATCTAAACTGTATTGACAAAACACTGTTAATGTGTTACTTATAAGTTAGATAAGTGCACATTTTTTTACAATATTAAGTGCGTGTTAAATATATATCACTTGAAAAAGCGGGGTGAAATTATGAAAACGAAAACAAAAGTCATTGTCACAGTAGTTGCCATTTGTTTGGCGGCATTCGGTGCATACAAATTGGTTGATACTTACTCACACACATATGCCGAGAATAAGGCAATCAACTATTTGTGCCAAAAATATGACGAGGACGCCTCTGCCTTTGAAGTCCTCGATTACAGACAAGCCGGGATTGGATTTAGAGATAACGGTTTAATAATCGGTAATATAGTTTGGGTTAATTTTGCGTTTGAAGTTAAATACAACGATAAAACATTTTTTGTAAAAAAATACAAAGGTGAATATTATGATGATTATCAGCTTGAGGACATTGAAAAATGGTGTACCGATTGGCTGAAAGATAATGTTGATGAAAGATTTACCGGCTTTAATTTGGAAACCGATGACATTATTTGGTATCTAATAACAGAGAAAAGAGGAAATAAGTATTTAATTACAGAATCAAATGCAGAGGAAATATTGAATTGCGTTCCTTTTAGAGAATTTAATCGCTATGATTATGACAGCACAGTGTTTTATTATGACAGCTCCAAAGAGAGTGATACCGATAATTTAGATGAAGAATTGATGAAAAAATTGAATGATAAACTGTTGCTTCCCTCAAATTCCTATTGCTATGAGGGTACTGTTAAATTGTTTGTTTCAAAGAGTTTTGATACAGATGTTCCTTGCTTTTATGAATCAAATCGTAAGTATATTTGGAGAAAATAATTATGAAAATAAAAAAGCTGTTATCAATAATTTTATTGTTTGCAATAATATTAACAACTGTAGCAATTATGCCTTTCAAAGGCGATGCAGGCGCAAAATCGGAGTTCGTTGCATCATATTCGGGTACATATGCATAATCAAAACGGGGTGAAATTATGAAAACAAAAACAAAAATCATTGTCACAGTAGTTGCTGTTTGTTTGGCAGTATTCGGTGCATATAAATTTGTTGATACATATTCGCACTCATACGCCGAGAATAAGGCAATCAACTATTTGTGCCGAAAATATGACGAGGACGCCTCTGCCTTTGAAGTCCTCGATTATCAGCAAGCGCGACATACAATCCATGAAACCTCAAATTTTATCGGAGATTTGGTTTGGATTGATTTTACTTTTGAAATTAAATACAATGAAAAGACATTTTTTGTAAAAAAATATAAAGGCAAATATTATGATGATTATCAGCTCGATGATATTGAAAGATGGTGTACCGATTGGCTGAAAAACAATATTAGTTCTGATATTCTCGGAATTAAAATAAGCAGTAATGATTTAATTTCTTTTATGATTAGTAATAATAAAAATAATTACTGTCTTATTGATAAATCGGATGTTGAAAAAATTTTGTACTCCTCTGTGCATAATAAAGTTTGTGATTCGACAACCGAGTTTTATGTAATGAATAATGATAATGCTCCGGCAGAGGCAAAAGCATTGATTAGAGAAAATTTATGCAATAAATTCTCGCTTGAAAGAGTATGCGTTGACTATACAACAAATACAAATGTTCAATTGAATATTTATAAGCCCAAAAGCTTTTATAATCATGATTATGAGTGGGTGAGATATTATTATATTCAAGATGATTATGTTTAAAACGGGGTGAAATTATGAAAACAAAAACAAAAATCATTGTCACAGTAGTTGCTGTTTGTTTGGCAGTATTCGGTGCATATAAATTTGTTGATACATATTCGCACTCATACGCCGAGAATAAGGCAATCAACTATTTGTGCCGAAAATATGACGAGGATGCATCTGCGTTTGAGGTGCTTGATTATCAGCAAGCACGCTATGTTCGTAGAGATAACGGCCATTTTTTCGGATATAAGAGGGAATGGGTTGATTTTTCGTTCAAAGTTAAGTATAAAGACAAGATGATGTTTGTGAAAAAGTATGACAGAGTGTATTTTGATGATTACCAAATTAATGACATACAAAAGTGGGGAACTGATTGGTTAAAAGAAAATGTTGATGAAAATATTGTAGGGTTTGATTTGGACAGCTATGATATTTTGCAGTATCAGCAAAATAAAAACAAGGGTAATTATTATATAATGAAGCAAACGGATATTGAAGAATTTTTAGATTCGTTTACATATAACGACAATTCAAACTATACTTTTTATTTCTGTGTTCCGGAACTTGAACCTGAAAACATAACTCCCTATGCATTCAATATTGTTAATAAGTTGAATACAAAACTAACACTTAATGAAATTTCAACTCAGTACGAAGATGATGGCAAACTTGAGTTAAAAGTACAAGACAGTAAATATATTGATTGGAGCCACACTTGGGAACATATTGATTAGACGATTATGAATAATTCGATTTTTTAAAAGGGGAAAAATCATGAAAATAAAAAAGCTGTTATCAATAATTTTATCGTTTGCAATAATATTAACAACTGTAGCAATTATGCCTTTTAAAGGCGATGCAGGCGCAAAATCGGAGTTCGTTGCATCATATTCGGGCACATATGCATAATCAAAATGGGGTGAAATTATGAAAAACAAAAATCGTAAAAAATCAATAATTATTGCAATAGTCGTAGTTGTATTATGTTTAGTCGGTTACAAAATAGCGGACAAGGTGTCATATCCGTTGGTGAGAGCAAAAGCTGTGCTTTATTTAGCCGACAAATACGATGCGAAAATTTCTGATTTAGAAATGACGGATCATATACATTCAAGATTTATTATTGAGGATGAAAATCCTTATGATTTAAAGTTTAAACTGAAATGGAAAGATTTTGCATTTGAGTTCAAATACAAAGACAGGAAGTTTATTGTCAACCGATATAAAGGCAAATTTTATGACGATTATCAACTTGAAGATATTGAAAAATGGTGCTCCGATTGGTTAAAAAACAATGTTGATGAAGGATTTGTTGCTGTTGAAATTGATAGCAGGGATATTATTTCGTATCAAATAGCAAGCAAAAAAGGGAACAAATATATTCTTAATCAAGATGATGCTGTCAATTTTTTTACTACTCATTCGTACGATGACTTTGGCGAACAAATATTTTATATCTATTATAAAAGTAATAATCCCGAGTCGGTTTTCGATTATATGTATATTACAAATACAATTTCTGCAAAAACAGACACAAAACTTGATTTTAATTTTGATGTTCAATTAACAACAAACGATAATTTCGGAAGTTCAACCACAAAAATAGAAAGTATATGGTGCAGAGAATATTCTCTAATTAATTAGGATTAGCAGATAATATGTAAAAAATAATTGTGTTATAAGGAGAAAATTATGAAATTAAAAAGAATAATATCAATATTGATGTCATTTACAATTTTATCAACGATGTTTGCGTTCCCAACAATCAACTCAAACGCACAAACAGAAAACACTTTCGCCGCATTCAGCGGAACTTACGATTATGAATCACCGGCTAACAATTCACCGACTGTTTTGGACTTAATATCTGTATAAATAGCAAAGGCATATTACCGATTTTGGTAATATGCCTTTAAAGTTTGTCTTATTTTATTCTGTCGATAACGGCTTGTGCCTCGCTGTAAATTCTTTCGATGTCCGTGTTGATGAACTCTCCGTTTTCGTAGAGTATTTTGCCGTTTATCATCGTCATTTTAACATTTTCCTTTGAGCCGCTGTAAACAATGTTTTTTGTGATATTGTTTATCGGTTGCATATTCGGTCTGTGCATATCAATAACAATCAAATCGGCTGTCTTGCCCTCGTCGATTACATCGCATTCGTCAAGTCCCATACAATGTGCCGAGCCGATTGTCGCCGCTTTCAAAATTGCGTTTGCATCGGTCGATGCGGCGTCGCAGTCATTGATTTTTTGCGTTGCGGCAATCAAATACATTTCGCGGAACATATCAAGCGCGTTGTTGCTTGCCGGTCCGTCTGTTCCGATTGCAAGATTAATACCAATATCCATCATCTTTGAAACAGGCGCAATGCCCGATGCAAGTTTGCAGTTTGAGCCTGCATTGATTACTGCCCAAACTCCTCGCTTTTTATAAATTTCGAGGTCACTGTCATCAACCCAAACGCTGTGATATGCGCCGCCTCCGCAGTTGAACAGCCCAAGCTCGTCAAACAGCGCGGTTGGCGATTTTCCGTATCTTTCGATACAGCCCTCAACCTCGGATTTCGTTTCGCTCGAGTGCATAAATACAGGCGCAGAGTATTTTTCGGCAAGTTGTGATATGCCTTGCATAATTTCCTTTGATGTTGTATATTCGGCGTGAAAGCCCAATTTGTACGACACAAGCTTGTCGTAATTGTTATATTTGTTGTAATATTCCTCGAGCTTTTCGACTGACTCTTTGAAATTATTAACCGCACCGCACATAACCGTCCTGAATCCGAAATCGACTGACGCTTTTGCCATATTTTCCGGAAAATAATACATATCAAAGCATGCCGTGATTCCGCTTGTCAGGTATTCCAAAAACGCAAGTTTCGATAATTTGTAAATATCGTCGCCGTTGAGCTTTGCTTCCAACGGAAAGATTTTGTCATTCAGCCATGATGAAAGCGGTAAATCGTCGGCAAATGAGCGTCCGAATGTCATTGCCGAGTGAGTGTGCGCATTTTTGAATGACGGCATCAGCAAATTGCCGTTTAAGTCGTAAATTCTGTCGGCTTTAATGTCGCTTTCGCCGATTTTGACTATTTTGCCGCCGTCAACATATACATCTGTCGATTTAATTTCAAAATCCTTGTTTAAAACAAGTCCGTTTGTAAATTTAATCATTGTCCTTTATCCTTTCAAGCCCTTCTTTAAACGGTGCTTTTATTATTCCTCTGTCCGTGATAATTGCCGTTATAAGCTCGTGATCGGTCACATCAAATGCAGGGTTGTAGCATTTCGTTTCCGGCAGAGCCATCGGCTTTTCGTACCACATTGTTTTGATTTCGTCGCTGTCGCGCTCCTCAATCACAATGTCGTCGCCTGTCGGGCAATTGTAATCAATTGTGGAGTAGGGACCGAGAACATAAAACGGGATATTATAGTGTTTTGCAAGCACGGCAACGCCCGATGTGCCGATTTTGTTAGCAATATCGCCGTTTGCCGCTATTCTGTCAGTTCCGACAAGTACAGCGTCGATTTTGCCCTGTTTCATCACAAGGTTTGCCATATTGTCACAAATCAATGTGACATCAACACCTGCTTTTTCAAGTTCGTATGATGTCAGCCTCGCACCCTGCAAAAGCGGGCGGGTTTCGTCTGTGTATGCATGAAAGGTATATCCTTTTTCCTTTCCGAGCAAAAGGGGACCGAGTCCTGTGCCATACTCGCTTGTCGCAAGTGCGCCTGCATTACAGTGAGTCAAAATTCCGTCACCGTCATGAAGCAGTGACAATCCGTATTCACTGATCTTGCGGCACATTTCTTTGTCTTCGTTGTGTATTGCTATAGCTTCGTCGATTAAATTTTTGCCGCTGTTGTAAGCGTTTAACATTCTTTCGGTCGCCCACGAAAGATTAACCGCAGTCGGGCGTGCTGTGTCAAGATATTTTTTCAGCTCTGCCTTATCCCCGTCAAGCAATGCCATTGCATAGCCTGCAAAAATTCCGATTGCCGGTGCTCCTCTTACACGTAGTTTTTTTATACATTCAAAATAATCCTCTTTTGCTTTTGGAGTTATATATTTTTCTTCGTTCGGCAACAGTGTTTGGTCAAGCAAATAAAGCGTGCCGTTTTCATATTTTATATTTTCCATATATTAAAATCCTCGTTAAATGGTGATTTGCTATAGTGCTTTTACGGTTTCCTTAATCAATTTTTCAAACTGGGGCGCAACTCTTTCTGCCGCCTCGTTGACTTCCTCGCCCGAAAGCGGTTTGTCAAGTATTCCGCAGGCAAGGTTTGTAATTAAACTTATTCCGCAAACCTTAAAGCCGCAGTGATTGGCAGCGATTGCCTCGGTAACCGTGCTCATTCCGACAGCATCTGCACCGAGCAGGGAAAGCATTTTTATCTCTGCCGGCGATTCAAATTGAGGACCTTTAAGCTGTGCGTACACGCCGCTGTGCAAAGTTATATTGTTGTTCTTTGCAACGGTTTTGATTGTATTTTGCAATTCTTTATCATAAGCGTTGCTCATATCGGGAAATCTTGTTCCAAACTCGTCAATGTTTTTGCCGATTAACGGACTGTCTACAAAGCACGAAATGTGGTCCTTAATCATCATAAAATCGCCGACACTCAAATTTCTGTTGATTCCGCCGCAGGCGTTTGTAAGAATCAGCTTATTTGCACCGAGCAGTCGCATTAAACGAATGGGCATAACAACCTGACTCGGTGAATATCCCTCATATAAATGGAGCCTGCCTTGCATAAGCACAATATTTTTGCCGCCGATTTTACCGAAAACAAATTGTCCCTTGTGAGACGGTGCGGTGGAAACGGGCATATCTGATATTTCGCGATAGGGGACAGTCGCCGTGATTTCAATAGTATCTGCCAATGCGCCGAGGCCCGAGCCGAGGACAATTGCGGTTTCGGGAATTTCATCGGTAAATTTTCTTATTTCTTCAATTTGTTTTTCGTACATAATTGCCACCTTACTTATAAATTATAATCATATTATAAAATATAAGGCGTTGTAAATCAAATAAATTTTAATATTCTATTGCATTATTATTTTTTATTTGCTATTATTATAAACAGATGATTATTTTGCTCAGTGTATCCGTGGGGTGCAATTGTGCAAATTTCTTGTTGGAGGAAATCATATGAAAAAAATTGTATCTGTTATGCTTGCTGTTGTTTTGGCTGTAAGCTGTGCTTTCGCTTTTGCCGGCTGTTCAAAAAAGAACAACGCAAAATATGATGTTGTGCTTTTGACCGACGGCGCAACCGTTACCGACGGTGCTCAAAACGAAAGTGCGTGGAACGGTGTAAAAAATTATTGCGATGAAAAAAATCTTTCTTGTCGTTATTTTCAACCGGGACTCGATGAAAACGGCGAATTGACTGTTGAATGCATTAAAAATTATTTTGAGCTTGCCGCAAATGCAGGTGCAAAATATATCGTTTTGCCGGGCGATGCATATTCGGTTGCGGTACACGAATATGCAGGTACATACAAAGATATTAAATTTCTCCTTGTTGACGCTAAAGAAAAAAGTGCCGACGGAGTTGATTCGACAGATGAAAATGTAATGTGCATTGATTTTAACGAACTTCAGGCAGGTTTTCTTGCAGGTTATTCATCTGTAATTGACGGCTTTACAAAACTCGGCTACTTCGGCTCTGTTAATTCGGAAACCTCAGGCGGCTACGGCGCAGGTTATGTTCAGGGCGCGGCTTATGCTGCCGATGAACTCGGTGTTCCGGTATCACTCGATTATGCTGATTATGACAGCCCGATCTTAGACTATGACTATACAGTTAATGTTAAACCCGAATATGTTAAAATCCCGACCGATAAGGACGGCAAAAAGCAGGAAGACTATTTCACAATCAAGGTTGTAAACGGACAAGGTTCCGGCACATACAAAAACGGTGAAAATGTTACAGTTACCGCCGATCCTGCCGAAAAGGGCAAGGTTTTCGACCATTGGGAAAAGAAAAGCAATACCGATGGCGTTAAGGATAAAAAGGTTAATATTTCTTCCGACAAAAAATCAACAATGAATCTCCTTGTCGGCGATTGCGACGCTACAATCACCGCAGTTTATAAGGATGCTGATACCGTTCCGATTAACATTGTTGTTGATTCCGAAACAAAAGATACGCTTAATGTTCTTAAAGACAGCAAAACTTCCGTTACAGCTCCTGCAGCAAAATCAGGTTATGTTTTTGACCATTGGGAGTCGCAAAATCAGGACGCGATTTCCGATGCGAACAGTGAAACAACCGATGTTTCAGTTTCAGATAAAGGCGTTGATGTCACCGCAGTATATGTTAAGTCAGAAAATCCGACATTTAATGTCGTAGTTGAAAACGGCTCAGGCTCAGGCTCTTATGTTAAGGACGAGGTCGTAAATATCGTTGCCGATGCTCCGGCTGACGGAATGATGTTCTCTAAATGGGTTAATGCCGATAATCAAGGCCTTGCATGCGGCCTTTCAATGAAAAATGAGCTTTCTTATTCAACAAGCTTTACAATGGTTGACAGATTTGCCTCTGTTGTCGAAAAGATGATTGACGGCGGCGACCAGGTTATATTCGGCGGAGGTAATCCTCTTATGGATTCCATTTACACAGCCGGCGAGAACTTTGATTTCAAGACTTACGGCTATAATGCCGGATTCAATCAAAGCAGCCGCGATGATTGTTGGGCATCCGTTGTTACCGATTACGGCGCAGCGGTTAAGCTTGCCCTTGAAAGCTACAAGGGTGGCACAACAATTTCCGCAGATTGCTCGAACAATTGTCTTTATGTAACAAATAAGAGCCTTGATAAAAATGACAAGGATAACTACAACGAAAAATATGCCGCTGTTTACAAGGAACTTGCGTCAACAAACAGTAAAATCAAGCTTATTCCTGTTTCATCGGGCGCAGATGTTCGCTTGTCATTCACCTCAAAATGCTTGACACTTAATTATTGGATTAAGCAAGGCAAGGTTGAACAGGGTGTTCAAAACACTAACAAGGTAACGCAAAACTCAAATACTCAAAATGACTGATAAAAAAGAACGGCAGTTGACGAAGGGGCACACTACATATGGAATAAATGCTCAAAAGCCAAATAAACAGCGAAATACTGCGTTAAATTCACAGCGCAGGCGTCTGCCTGCACTGTGAATTGTGCCTTATCTTTCATCTGTTTCTTTGGCTTTTGAGTGCGAAGCAGTTTAAGCAAACTGATTTTGTTCAGTGTGCATTAACAAAAATATGCCAATACTTGCGTATTGGCATATTTTTTTAATAGTGCAATGGGCAAAATTCAGAAAGCTTAAACCAATTACTTCCTTATGCAGTGTGCCCCAAACTGCCGTTCTTTTTTATGTGCCTATTGAAAACATTTAAAAATTGAATTGAAGAGCTTTGTATTCATTCACGGCAAGCGTGTCACAAATTTCGTTGTATTTATGTCCGGCGTGTCCCTTTACCCAAACAAATTCAACCTTGTGGATTTGCAATTGCTCGAGCAGTTGCTGCCATAAATCGACATTGAGTGCTTTTTTGCCGTCAGATTTTTTCCAGCCTTTTTTTTGCCACGAATAAACCCAACCTTTATTTATTGCGTCGCAAACATACTTGGAATCGGTTGTCAGCGTCACCTCACACGGCTCTTTGAGTGCTTTGAGCGCCTCGATTACCGCTGTCAGCTCCATTCTGTTGTTGGTTGTGCTCGGGTCTGCGCCGCTGAATTGCTTTTCCTTTGAATTATAAATTAAAACTGCGCCCCAACCGCCTTTGCCGGGGTTGCCGCTACACGCTCCGTCAGTGTATATTTCGACCTTTTTCATTTTATCACCATTCGCTTTTTATTTGGTATATTTTATCATTAAAACAACCAATAATCAATATGAAAGGTAAATATTGTTCAAGTCTTACTTGACTTTGTTTATAATATATTTTATTATATATAAGTATTATTTCAAGGAAATTTATCAGGAGGTTATTAATTAATGGCAAAAGAGAATATGATGCCTTCAGGCGTTAACAGAAAGCGGAATTCTAAAAGACGCTATTATACCTACAAGCAGGCATCAAAGAAATCAAGCCTTCTTGCTCCGCAGGAGAAAGAAAAGGTTAAGATTTCTTTTTTAGGTGGTATGAACGAGATAGGCAAGAATATGACTGTCTATCAGTACAAGGACGATATGTTTATTGTCGATTGCGGACTTGCGTTCCCGACTGCGGAATTGCCGGGTGTCGACCTTGTTATTCCCGATTTCACATATGTTGTGAATAATCAAGAGCGTATAAGAGGTATTATCATTACCCACGGCCACGAGGACCATATCGGCGGGCTTGCTTATTTGCTTAAAAGATGTAATGTCCCTGTTTACGCAACAAAACTTACCATAGGACTTATTAAGTGCAAACTTGAGGAGCACGGACTTCTCAATTCAACAAAGCTTGTTGAAATCAAGCCGAGGGACAATATAACCTTGGGTGCATTTAATATTGAGCTGATTCATGTTAATCACTCAATTCCCGACGCTGTCGGTTTGGCTATCAGGTGTCCTGCCGGTGTTATCATTCAAACAGGCGACTTTAAAATCGACACAACTCCCGTTGACGGCGATATGATTGACTTGCCGCGCTTTGCCGAATTCGGCAAAAAAGGCGTACTTGCACTTTTGTCCGATTCGACAAATGCCGAAAGACCCGGCTCAACAATGAGTGAAAGAGTTGTAGGCGAAAGTTTTGAACTTTTGTTCAGAGAGGCGAGGGACAGACGAATTATTGTTGCCACATTTGCATCAAACATTCACCGCGTTCAGCAAATTATAGATGTTGCAAGCGCACTCGGCAGAAAGGTTGCCGTTATCGGCAGAAGCCTTGAAAACCTTGTAAATGTAGGAACAGAGCTTGGCTATCTCAACATTCCGCAGGGCATTTTAATCCCGATTGATACAATCAGAAATTATGCCGATAACAAATTGGTTATCATAACAACCGGCTCGCAGGGTGAGCCTATGTCAGCGTTGACAAAAATTGCCAACGGCGAGCACAGAAAAGTTACCTGCACACCTAACGATTATGTTATCATTTCCGCAACACCTATTCCGGGCAATGAAAAAATGGTAAGCAATGTTGTCAATGCACTTATGAAAAAGGGCATTGAGGTTATCTATGAAAAAATGTACGAAGTTCACGCCTCGGGTCACGCCTGTCAGCAAGATTTAAAACTGATGATGGGTCTTGTAAAGCCTAAATACTTTATTCCCGTTCACGGCGAGCAAAAACACCTTGCAAAGCACGCTATGCTTGCAGAACAAATGGGTATCGACCCTAAAAATATTTTCATCGGCGATATTGGCAACACAATTGAACTTTCATCTGACGAATTAAAGCAGGTCGGTAATGTTCCGGCAGGTGAGATTTATGTTGACGGCTACGGCGTCGGCGATGTCGGCAATATCGTTCTTAACGACAGAAAGAGATTATCTAAGGACGGCATTATCATAATTGTTGCAACAATTGATTCGCAAAACGGTTATATTGTGTCCGGTCCCGACATTGTTTCAAGAGGATTTGTTTTTGTTCGTGAAAACGAGGAACTTATGAACAGCGCAAGGGATTTGGCTTGCAGAATTTTTGACGAGCAATATGACAGACACTATCACGATTGGAATTCGGTTAAAACAAAAATGCGCGACGAGATTTCAAGATTAATGTATGAAAAAACAAAGCGCTCACCGATGGTTTTGCCGATATTTATGGAAATATAAACACGAAAGGATATTAATATAATGAAAGTTATTCTTAAAGCCGATGTTAAATCACTCGGTAAGAAGGGCGACCTTGTCAATACAAGCGACGGCTATGCAAGAAATTTCCTTTTTCCAAAGGGACTTGCTATTGAGGCAAACGCTCAGGCAATGAATGAATTTAATAATAAAGAAACCGCAAAAAAATTCCACAAGGCAGAGGAAATCAAAGCCGCAAATGAACTTAAGGACAGAATTGAGGGCAAAACCTTTAAAGTTGTCGCAAAAGCAGGTGCAAACGGCAAACTTTTCGGCTCTGTTACAGCAAAGGATGTTTCTGCCGCAATTAAGGAAGAAATGGACGAAAATATCGACAAAAGAAAAATATCCATGCAGGATATTAAAGCTTTCGGTACTACACAAATCGAGGTTAAGGTTTATCAGGGAATAACCGCAAAAGTATTTGTTCAGGTTGTTGAGGCATAATCGGCAAAGGACTTAAAAATGGCAGATAATATTAATATGAATCTTCCGTACAATTTTGATGCGGAGCAAAGCGTTCTCGGATGCATTTTGCAAAAATCGGATTGCATTCAGGATGTTATGATATATTTAAAACCCGAATATTTTTATCTCCCACAGCACAAGACTATTTTTGCGTCTATGGTGGCAATGTATTCAAATCCGGGTGCCGCAATCGACCCTGTTATTATTGCCGATGCGCTTGCAAAAAGCGGTCAGTACGATTCCGCAGGCGGCAGAGATTATCTTGTTCAGCTTGCACAGGCTGTGCCGTCAACCGCAAATGTCGAAAGCTATGCAAAGATAGTTAAGGAGCAGTATTATTTAAGACGCCTTATCGAGTCTGCGCAGGAAATTATCGAAGAGGCTAACAGCGGAGTAGGCGATGCCAACGCTCTTATTGATAACGCGGAGCAAAAGATTTATGATATTCGCGAGGGCAAGGAAACTAACGCTCCTACACGAATCGGTGAAGTTATTATAAACGGCGTTTATGATAAACTTGCAAAGCTCACAGGCGAAAATAAGGACGATTATAAGGGTATACCGACAGGTTTCGGCTTGCTTGATAAATACACAACAGGTCTTAATAAATCCGATTTTATTCTTATCGGTGCCCGTCCTGCTATGGGTAAAACAAGTTTTGCACTCAACCTTGCGCATAATGTTTCAATGATAGGCAAGAAAAAAACAATTTTCTTTTCCCTTGAGATGACAAAGGAACAGCTTGCAGAGCGTTTGCTTGCCTCGCAGGCAGGCGTTACTTCGCAAAAATTCAGAACCGGCGAATTGACTGACGATGAATGGGTAAGAGTCGGTAATGCAGCGTCTCAGTTTTCAGATGTAGAGCTTTATCTTGACGATACTTCAAGTATTACAGTTCCTGAAATTAAGTCAAGAGTTACGCGACTTAAGGATGTCGAATGTATTATTATCGACTATTTGGGACTTATTCAAGGCGTTGGTCATAAGGATAACAGAGTTCAGGAGGTTTCCGAAATTACAAGAAACCTCAAAATGATGGCTAAGGATTTGAATATTCCCGTTGTTTGCTGTGCACAGCTTTCCCGTGCGACAGAGGGCAGGGGTAAGTCGCATAAACCGCAGCTTTCCGACCTTCGTGATTCAGGCTCAATCGAGCAGGACGCTGATATTATTATGTTCCTTTATCGTGAGGAATACTATAAAAACGAGGTTGACGAGGATAAGCAGGATTCAATCGACGATTCACGCACAGAGCTGATTGTTGCCAAAAACCGTCACGGTCAGACAGGCACTATCGAGCTTGCATTTGATAAGGAATACACAAGATTCAGAGCAGTTGACAATGTCAGAGATTATAACTAAAATTGACAATACCGTAACTAAATATAAAATGATTACCGCCGGCGATATTATTGTTGCCGGCGTTTCCGGCGGTGCGGATTCGATGCTTCTGCTCAATTACCTTATTTCCGTAAAAAGTCAATTTGATATAAGGATAATTGTTGCAAATGTCGAGCACGGGATAAGAGGTGCGGAGTCTAAAAACGATACAGAATTTGTTCGCCGCTTTTGCGAAAAAAACGGTGTTGAATTTCATTGTCTTGAAATTGATGCCGTAGGCGGAGCAAAAAGAGCGGGAATTGGTGTTGAAGAATATTCGCGCAATGTGAGATACGAATTTTTCAATTCGCTCGGCGGCACAAAAATTGCAACGGCTCACAACCTTTCCGATAATGCCGAAACAGTCATTTTCAGGCTTGCGCGCGGAACATCGTTGAATGGCTGTCGCGGAATACCGCCTGTCAGGGATAATATCATCAGACCGCTTATTGAATGCTCCTCGGATGAAATACGCAGTTATTGCAGCGAAAACGGAATTGATTTTGTTGTCGATTCAACGAATTTTGACGATAAATACACACGAAACTATATTCGCAACAAACTCATACACGATTTTGAACACATTAATCCGTCATTTTTGACTGCATTTAACAGGTTTATATCCTCTGCAAACGAGGATAATGATTTTTTATGCGAATATGCTTTGTCGGAATACAAAAAATGTGTTGACGATAAGGGAATAATTATTTCAAGACTGAAATCGCTTGATAAATCAATACAAAAGCGAATTGTCATAAATTATTTAAAGCAACATAATCTTGCGGTTGACGAATTGCATTTGAATGAAATTTTGTCATTGTGTGACAGAAACGGAAAAAGACAAATTAAAGGTTCATTCTTTGCCGTTTCTTCAAATAATTATTTGAAGATTGCCTCATTTGCCGAAAATGAGAGATTTTGTTGCAAAATAACCGAAAAAAAGTTGCTTTCAAGGTCGCAATTTTTAATGAACTGTGAATTATTAACCAAAAAATTTGATTTTTATTGTGATTATGATAAAATAGACGGTGAAATCGGTATCAGACAAAGAAAAGAGGGCGACTTTGTTCGTCCGTTAGGCAGAAATTGCACAAAAAGTCTCAAAAAGCTTTTTAACGAGTTGAAAGTTCCTACTGAAAAACGGAATTCGATTCCCATAATTTTTGATTCAAAGGGTGTGCTTGGCGTTTTGGGTTATTGTATAGACGAAAGAGCCGCCATGTCCGATACAACAAAGAATGTGCTTTTGATAAAGGTTGCATTTGATACTAAACCGGAGGAAATATTTTAATGAGAAATAACCTTTCTAAAAATTGGAAATCAATTATATTTTATATTTTGATTCCGCTTCTTTTGATTGGCTCGATTTTCCTGTTTTCTTCGCAAAGCAGGTCGGTTGATAAAAATTATTCCGAAATTGTTGCGCTTTTCAGAGATAACAAGGTTAGTGAGTTTGAACTCAACCTTAACAGCGGCGAGTTGAAATATAAGCTTTTCAGCGACGATGAAAAAGCGTCGGCTAAATCATATTCAGTTCCGAGTGTTTCATATTTTCTCGATGACATCGGTGACTATGTAAACGATTACAATAAAGACCCCAAAAATAAGGATAAACAGATTGTTTACAACTATTTGAAAGGCTCCAATAATTCAATTTTCTTAAGTCTTTTGCCGACAATTATTCTTGTTGTAATTATTACGGCGCTTTCGTTCTGGATGATGCGCAAAATGGGCAGTACCATCGGCAACGAAACAAACAGAACTCTCGGTTTCGGAAAAATCAAAGCCAAAGAAGTCGGCGAGGGTGATAATAAGACAACTTTTGCCGATGTTGCAGGCTGTGATGAAGAAAAAGAAGAAATGACAGAGCTTGTCGATTATCTCAAACAGCCCGATAAATATACACAGCTCGGTGCAAGAATACCGAAGGGTGTTCTTCTTGTAGGCCCTCCGGGTACAGGTAAAACATTGCTTGCAAGAGCGGTTGCAGGCGAGGCAAATGCGCCGTTTCTTTCAATTTCAGGCTCCGATTTCGTAGAAATGTATGTCGGCGTCGGAGCATCAAGAGTTCGTGACCTTTTCGAGCAGGCAAAGAAAAAAGCACCGGCTATTGTGTTTATTGACGAAATTGACGCTGTCGGAAGACACAGAGGCACCGGTATGGGCGGCGGAAATGACGAGCGTGAGCAGACTTTGAATCAGCTCCTTGTTGAGATGGACGGTTTCGGTAATAACACCGGCGTTATCGTAATTGCCGCTACTAACAGACCGGATGTACTTGACCCTGCTCTTTTAAGACCGGGCAGATTTGACAGGCAGATTACAGTTAATCGCCCCGATGCAAAGGGCAGAGAGGATATTCTTAAAGTACATTCAAAGAATAAACCGCTCGCTCCCGATGTTGATTTGCACGAGGTTGCAATGGACACAATCGGATTCACGGGTGCAGATCTTGAAAATCTTATGAATGAGGCGGCACTCCTTGCTGTAAGACGGGGCAAAAAGGCTGTTTCAAATTCAGAAATTATTGATGCCGAATCCCGAGTTGAACTTGGTACAGAGAAAAAATCGCATAAATTCAGCGAAAAAGCTAAAAAACTTACAGCTTTCCACGAGGCAGGACACGCAATTGCATCATATTTCACCGAGGGTCATGACCCTGTTAAGGAAATTTCAATTGTTCCGCGCGGTCTTGGTGCAGGCGGTTATACTTGGTACACTCCGCAGGAGGAAAACTACAATTCAAAGCAGGAAATGCTTATCAATCTTGTTTCATTGTTCGGAGGCAGAGTTGCCGAAGCGGTTGCACTCGGCGATATTTCAACCGGCGCGTCAAATGACTTACAGCGCGCGACGGAAATTTGCCGCGATATGGTTACAAAATACGGTATGACCGATGAGGTCGGTCCGGTAGTTTACGATGACGGTAACGGCGAGGTTTTCCTCGGAAAAGATTACGGTCATGTCAATAACTACAGCGAGCAAACTTCGGCTCGAATTGACTCCGAAGTTGAAAAGCTTATGCGCGACGCATATACAAAAACCGAAATCATTATTAGGGAACATTATGATAAGCTTGAGCTCCTCGCCAACACACTTATTGAAAAAGAAAAAATCAGCGGTGACGAATTTGAATCGCTGATGAAATACGGTAAGTTGCCACAGGAGATCGAGGCTGAAAAGGCTGAGCAAGCCGCAATAAGCGAAACTCAAAGCGACGAAACCGCTGTTGATACCGCTGTGTATGAGTCGGAAGAGGCTCCGAACGATTCGGAAAATACCGACGAAACCGAATAATCATTAAAATTGTAAAAACCGCATCGGCTGCGCATAAGAAAGTAGCTCAACTTACTTTCCGAGCATTGCCCTTGCGGTTTTGCTCATTTTTGTGTTGACTTGATTGTTCAACAGTGATATATTAATTGTACCTATAAAAAAGGTAGGTAATGACTATGCTTAATCAATTTTCACGAACTGAATTATTATTCGGCGCTGACGCCATGCAAAAACTTGCAGATTCGCGCGTTGCCGTTTTCGGCATCGGCGGTGTCGGCGGATTTACAGCCGAGGCGCTTGTAAGGTCCGGTATCGGCGCAATTGATATTATTGACGATGATAAAATTTGTCTGACAAATATCAACCGCCAAATTTTTGCAACACGCAAAACTGTCGGTGTGCAAAAAACGGATGCCGCCGAGGAGCGTCTTCTTGATATTAATCCTAATGTAAAAATAACAAAGCACAATGTTTTTTACACTCCCGAAACGGCAGGCGATTTTGATTTTACTCAATATGATTATATTGTAGATGCGATTGATACCGTTACCGGCAAACTTGCCATTGCTGAAAATGCTCAAAAGGCAGGTGTGCCGATTATATCGTCAATGGGTGCAGGCAATAAACTCGACCCGACAGCATTTAAAGTTGCCGATATTTCAAAGACATCGGTTTGCCCTCTTGCAAAAACAATGCGCAGAGAATGTAAAAAAAGAGGAATTAAGCACTTAAAATGCGTTTATTCCGAGGAGCCTGCAATGACGCCGATTGATGACGACCAAAACAGTTGTAAGCATCATTGTATTTGTCCACCCGATACTAAACGCAAATGTACCATTCGCAGACAGGTGCCGGGCAGTACGGCTTTTGTTCCGTCTGTTGTCGGCTTAATTATCGCAGGAGAGGTTATAAAGGATTTGACAGGTGTTAAAAATGAATATTGAGTCGAGCCTGCAAAATAAATATCTTGAATTAAAAAAATATTTATCGTCGCTTAACAGCGTTGCTGTTGCATATTCAAGCGGCGTTGATTCAACATTCTTGCTCAAAACGGCAGTGGATACACTGTCACGCGATAATGTTTTGGCACTCACCGCAAAATCACATTCGTTTCCAAAACGCGAGCTTGACGAATCAATTGAGTTTTGCAAGTCTGAAAACATAAGGCAAATTGTATTTGAAAGTGAGGAACTTTCAATTGACGGATTTAGTAATAATCCTCCCGACAGATGCTATATTTGTAAAAAAGAACTTTTTTTGAAGATCAAAGGTATTGCCCGGGAAAATAATATAAATGCTGTTGTTGAAGGCTCAAATGCTGATGATATTAATGATTACCGCCCCGGTATGCGTGCCGTTGCAGAACTTGAAATTTTGAGTCCGCTGAAAAAGGTCGGATTGACCAAGAATGAAATCAGAGCATTATCAAAACAACTCGGGCTGAAAACATGGAATAAACAATCATTTGCCTGTCTATCGTCTCGTTTTGTTTACGGAGAGAAAATAACTGTTCAAAAACTTGATATGATTGACAAAAGCGAGCAACTTTTGCTTGATTTGGGATTTAAACAGGTTCGTGTCAGAATACACAACGATGTGGCACGAATTGAGGTTTTGCCAAACGAAATCGAGAGGGTTATGCAGTTTAAGGACACTATTTATTCAAAGTTTAAGGAATACGGCTTTAGATATGTAACACTTGATTTGGGCGGCTACAGAACAGGCAGTATGAATGACAGCCTTAACATTTAGCATTGCAAAAATATAATTAATTTCATATAAATACCTGTTTTTTGCAGGTATTTATTTTTTTATGGACAAAATAGAACAAATAGTGTATAATGTGACTATATTTTTTACTTAAGAGAGGGATTTCATGAAGGAAAAAAGAAATTCGTTCGGCGGTACAATCGGTTTTGTGCTTGCCGCTGCCGGCAGTGCGGTCGGCTTGGGAAATATTTGGCGATTCCCGTATTTAGCTGCAAAAGACGGCGGAGGATTGTTTATTGTTATTTATTTAATCCTCGCTTTAACATTTGGCTTTACACTTCTCACAACCGATGTCGCAATTGGCAGAAAGACAAAACAGGGACCGCTTACTGCATATTCAAAACTTCATAAAGGTTTCGGATACGTAGGTGTTTTGAGCTGTCTCGTGCCTATGCTCATTTTGCCGTATTATTGTGCAATCGGCGGTTGGGTTATCAAATATTTTATCGTGTTCCTGACCGGGCAGGGAAATGCCGCCGCGGCAGATAATTACTTCACTTCATATATTACGAGCGATATAAGTCCCATTATAATGTTCCTTGTTTTCTTTATTCTTGTTGCGGGCACAATCCTTTTGGGCGTTAACAAAGGTATTGAAAAATCGTCAAAAATAATTATGCCGATTTTGATTATACTTGTTGTTGCAATTGCAATTTTTTCTTTGACACTAAAAAGCAATACCGATGACGGAGCTGTCAGAACGGGACTTGAGGGATTAAAAATCCTTGTTGTTCCCGATTTAAAGGGGTTAACTTTCGGCAAATTTGTCAATGTTCTTGTTGACGCAATGGGTCAGCTGTTCTTCAGCTTGAGCGTTGCTATGGGTATTATGATTGCATACGGCTCATATGTCAGCGACGATGCAAATTTGGGCAAATCAATTAACCAAATTGAGATATTCGATACAGGCGTTGCTTTCCTTGCAGGCGTTATGATTATCCCTGCCGTATATGTATTTATGGGCAAAGAAGGTATGGATGCATCCGGTCCGAGCCTCATGTTTGTGTCATTGCCAAAGGTGTTTGCACAAATGGGCGCAATCGGCAATGTTATCGGTTGTCTTTTCTTTGCAATGGTGCTTTTTGCAGCACTCACAAGTGCTATTTCCGTAATGGAGGCAATTGTTTCAAGCTTTATGGACGCATTTAAAATTTCTAGAAGAAAAGCAACATTGATTGAGGGCGCAATTGCTCTTATCGGCGGAATTATTGTTTGCCTCGGCTACAATAAACTTTACTTTGAGCTTCCTTTGCCAAACGGATCTACCGCTCAAATTCTTGATGTTCTCGACTATATCAGTAATAATGTATTTATGCCGCTTGTTTCAATTTCAACCTGTATTCTTGTCGGTTGGTTTATTAAACCGGATACTATTATCGAAGAGGTTGAAAAGGGCGGATGCAAAATGGGCAGACGCCGTCTTTACAAGGTGATGATTAAATATATCGCACCTGTGCTGCTTTTCGTTTTGTTCCTCAAATCAGTCGGTATTATAAATTTAGGATAGTGTAATATTTTTAAGCGTACTTCATCAGAAGTGCGCTTATTTTTATATAATTGTCAAAATTTGTATATGCCTATTTGTTAAAACAATATCCGTGTTTATTGACATTTAATTGTCAATCTTGTAGAATATTCGATAGGGAAGATTGTATTATTTATTGAAAGGAATTCAAAATATGCCTGAATTAAGCAAAGCGGTAATTCCGCCACATATGAGCGACACTCAACCGAGTGAAAAAATATTGCTTCTCGGTAAAAAAATTACCGATGTTGCGGCACATAAAATGAAAGGCCTTACAGTATCCGATGCGGAATATTGGGGCCTTGCAGAGCTTATTGACGACGAAATGGCAGATGTTGCCTTAAAAATGAAATTAAGAACTCCGTACACATTTGACGAGATGGTGAAGCTTACGGGTGAGGAGCCTGAAAAACTCCAAGAGCTCCTTGACAAGATGAGCTATATCGGACTTTTAGAGTATGACTACGGCTATCATTATGACCATAACGGAAGAACTGCTCCACAGTCAGAAAGAAGATATATTTTACCGATGTTCGTTCCGGGCTCGGCAGAGCTTTTCAATATGGAAGAGGACGAAAACGGCGAGAATAAAAGACTTAAAGAACATCCGGCTATTGCATCATTTTTTGAAAGAATGACTTTTGTTCCGCTTGCAGGTATTACACAAATGGTTCCGCTCGGCGGTGCCGGTGTCGGTATGCATGTTATCCCTGTTGAAAAAGCAATTTCAATGGAAAATCAGTCCATCGATATAGAACACCTTTCTTATTGGCTCAAAAAATATGAGGGCAAAATCGGCGTAGGCCGTTGCTCATGCCGTGCGTCGCGTGCCGTTCTCGAAGAGGGTTGCGGTGATGACGATTACGGATGGTGCATCGGTGTCGGTGACTTTGCGGATTATTGTGTTGAAACCGGCAAGGGCCATAATATTACATATGATGAGGCTATGCAAATTCTCAAAAATGCAGAGGATAACGGCTTTGTTCATCAAATTACAAATATTGACGGCGATAATAAAATTTTCGGAATTTGTAACTGTAATGTCAATATTTGCAACGCCTTGAGAACATCACAACTTTTCAACACACCGAATATGTCGCGTTCTGCTTATACCGCAAAGGTAGAGGAAAAGGATTGTGTAGCTTGCGGTAAATGTGTTGAATATTGCCCTGCAGGCGCGGTTAAGCTCGGACAAAAGCTTTGCACAAAATCCGGTCCCGTTGTATATCCTCGTCACGAGTTGCCCGATTATACAAAGTGGGGCGAAGATAAATGGGATGAGGACTACAGAGACAATAACAGAATCAACTGCTATGATACCGGTACTGCTCCATGTAAGACAGCTTGCCCTGCCCATGTAGCTGTTCAGGGCTACCTCAAAAAAGCTGCACAGGGTAAATATAAAGAGGCTCTTGCTCTTATAAAAAAGGATAATCCGTTCCCGGCTGTTTGCGGTAGAGTATGTAATCATCTTTGCGAAGATGCCTGCACAAGAGGCACTGTTGACAGAGCCGTTTCTATTGACGCTGTTAAAAAGTTTATCGCCGAGCAGGACATGAACAGCGAAACAAGATATGTTCCGCCTGTTGTTATTCCGTCAAACAGAAAAAAGCATTGGGACGAGAAAATCGCTATTATCGGCTCCGGTCCTGCGGGCTTGTCATGTGCATATTATCTTGCAACAAAAGGTTATTTGCCGACTGTATTTGAAAAAAGTGAAAAACCGGGCGGTATGATGCGCTACGGTATTCCGTCATACAAACTTGAAAAAGATGTAATTGATGCAGAGATTGATATTATCAAGGAACTTGGTGTTGAAATTAATTGCGGCGTTGAGGTCGGCAAGGATGTTACAATCGCCGAGCTTAAAGAGCAGGGATATAAGGCATTTTATATTGCTATCGGTTGTCAGGGCGGCAGATTGCCGGGCGTTGACGGCGAGGATGCAGACGGTATTCAAATCGCTGTTGATTTCCTCCATTCCGCTACAGAAAATCAAAATCAAAAAATGAACGGCAAGGTTGTTGTTATCGGCGGCGGTAATGTTGCCGTTGACTGTGCAAGAACCGCTCACCGCTTCGGAGCAAATGAAGTTTCAATGGTTTGTCTTGAATCAAGAGACACAATGCCTGCGTCTGTTGATGAAATCAGCGAAACACTCGAAGAGAATATTGCAATCTGCAATTCATGGGGTCCTAAAGAAATTATTAAGGACGAAAATAACAGGGTAAAGGCTGTTGTATTTAAAAAATGTATCAGAACCGTTGACCCTGAAACAAAAAAATTCTCACCGCTTTATGATGAGGACGAAACAATGACTCTCGATGCGGACAATGTTGTGTTTGCAATCGGTCAGTCAATCGAATGGGGCGGTCTTCTTAAGGATACCAAAGTTGAATTTTGGCACGGAAATTATCCTGTTGCCGACGCTTTGACATATCAGACCGCACAGCCTGAAATTTTTGTCGGCGGCGATGTTTATACCGGACCTAAATTTGTTATCAACGCGATTGAACAGGGTAAGTGCGCTGCCGATTCACTTCACAGATTTGTTCAGCCGCACACAAGTATGACTATCGGCAAAAACCGTCGTGAGTTTATCGAACTCGATAAAAATAACATTATGCTTGACCCTAATTCTTACGATAAGTCACAGCGTCAAGATGCAGGATTTGACACATCAATCGACTGCAAAATGTCGTTCAGAGATGCGCATAAAACACTCACTGAGGAGCAGGTCAGAATTGAAACCTCTCGTTGCCTCGGTTGCGGCGCATCGGTTGTTGACCCGAATAAATGTATCGGTTGCGGCGTATGCACAACAAAGTGCGAATTTGATGCAATCAAACTTCATCGTACTCACCCTGATGCTTCAAAAATGGTTAAGGCTGAAGATAAGTTTAAATATATTCTTCCTTATGCGGCTAAACGCGGTGCTAAAATCGCCATTAAGTATCAGCCGAAAGAGGTTAAGGAATATAACGAAAAATACAAAGCATTCCGCAAATCAATCGGAAAGGACGATTAGCCCCTATGCATGAGCTTGGAGTTGTATTCTATGTTATTGATGCGGTTGAGGATGTTGCAAAACAAAACGATGTTTCTCACATTCATTCGGTAACGGTTGAAATCGGGGAGGTTTCCACCGTTATCCCCGAATATTTGCTTGATGTTTGGAAATGGGCGGCGCAAAAGCACGAAATGCTTACGGATTGCGAACTGCTTATTGAGCGAATAGATGCAATAACTTTGTGCGAAAGCTGCAACAAAACATATTCAACCGTTGAGCACGGCAAAATATGTCCGTATTGCGGCAGTGAGGAAACTTATCTTCTGCGTGGAAACGAGTTTAACATAAAAGAAATAGAAGTTTGACAGATGCCTGAAAGTATCCCTTTACTTTCGGGCATTGTTATTTTATAATATACAAGGTGATTTAATGAGCGATATAACACAAATTGCTCTTACGGGCACGGATAAAATACAAATCAAAGAATTGCTCCCGATTCTAAATCAAAAATACGGTGATAAGTTTTCTTTAACTTCTGTCGATGATTCTTCTGAATCAATCAAATCAATTGCAAATTTGATTGATTTTTGGGCGAACTATGACGCTGTTTTTTATATCGGAAAAAGCGAAAATCAAACAGAGACCTTCCTCGATTATTGGGTGGGTCATCCTCATTTCAGATTTATTGACAGCAAAAATGCTCTTAATAGTATTGAGCGTGAAATCAACTGTATTCGCGAAAATATTGAGCTTGAAAAAAAGTATTTGATAAAAATGCCGAATATTTCCGCACTTTCAAAATACAAGATTTTCAAAACCGATATTGAGCAGGTTTATTTGATTTCAGACACCGGCTCGCATCGCATAAGAAAAAGGGGAGCAAACGGCGTTTTTCAGTATTTTGAAACGCTCAAAATTCGCATTAATAACGAAAAATGCTTTGAATATGAGAACATAATCACCGAATCGCAATATAATGAACTTTTAAAGCTTGCCGACCCGAGCAAAAACAAAATTGTGAAAAACAGATATTGCATTTTGTATAAATCACAATATTTTGAGCTTGACACATTCCCTTTTTGGAGCGACAGAGCACTTGTTGAACTCGAAATTCCGAGCGAAGACACACAAATTTTATTGCCGCCCGAAATCTGCGTAATAAAGGATGTTTCAAACGATAAAATGTATAAAAATAATTTTTTGTCTACAATAGATTGGAATAATTATGAAGATTGTAAAGCCTACTTATTATAAAGATTTTAAATGTATTGCCGGTGCGTGCCCCGATTCGTGCTGTCAGGGATGGGAGGTCGACGCCGATTCCGATTCGCTAAAATATTACGCCTCGCTCGATAAAAGCCTCGAAATTAAGCAGCGAATCGACAGCGTGCTTGATAAGGATGAGTTTGACAATACTATTTTTCACCTTGCACCGAAAAAGAGATGCCCGTTTTTGAATGACGAAAATCTCTGCGATATGCACATTGCTATCGGTGGCGAGCATACTCCTTTTACTTGCCGCACATTTCCGCGCTTCATTTATGATTACGGCTCAACGCGCGAAATCGGCATTTCCTTTTCTTGCCCTGTTGCGTCCGATATGATGTACGCTTTAAAGGGGCATCTTCGTTTTGAAGATGAAGTAACAGACGAACTGCCGCAAATGAACGATATTGACGCAATGACATATTTTACCCTAATAAAAGCGAGAAAGCGCGCTTTTGATTTGCTCGAGGATGATTCCGTTTCTATTGCACAGCGGCTGTCACAATTGCTTGACTTGGGTGTCGAAACTCAAAACCAACTCGGAGAATACAGAGAGGGCGGCGATGATATTGAATTTTTCGATGTTTTCAAAAATCCCGAGCTCATTAACCCCGAATGGCAGGAAAAGGTTACTAATCACACCGAAAAATCAATAACAAATGCCGAGTACAACGAAAACATAGCCGCATATTTTGTTTATAAATACTTTTTGCAGGGTGTTTACGACAACGATGTGTTATCAAAGGTAAAAATGGCTGTTGTAGGCGTCTTGATAAATACATATTTCGGCGAGAACAGCTGGACAATTCACCTTTGGTCAAAGGAAACGGAGCATTCGCAGTATAATATGGACAGATACAAAAAACTCCTGAAAACAGCCGACTGTCTTTCTGTCGAAAGCCTGAAAAAACGCTTAAAATAGTATATAATTAAGATAAAGACGCGTATATTGCGTCTTTATTTTTTGCCTCAATGAGTAAAACTGTATAAAAATACTATAAAATCAGAAAAAATATGTTGACAAATGCACAATAAAGTGTTATGTTAAAGGTGAGCAGTGGCTCACCATACACTAATATAAAAGGGAGTTTGTAAGATGAATGAATACATTGAAAATGTAATTAAAACCGTGGAACGCCGCGACAGTGCCAAACCTGAATACATTCAGTGTGTTAAAGAAGTTTTCCGTTCGCTTGAAAAGGTTATTGAAGAGCATCCCGAATATGTTGAGGACGATTTGTTGACTCGTATGGCTGAGCCTGACAGACTGATAACATTCCGTGTTGCTTGGGTTGACGATGCCGGCAAAACACAGATTAACAGAGGCTATCGTGTTCAGTTTAACTCGAGCATCGGTCCCTACAAGGGCGGTCTTCGTTTCCATCCGAGTGTGAATTCATCAATTATGTACTTCCTCGGATTTGAGCAAACATTTAAAAATTCGCTCACCGGTTTGCCGATGGGCGGTGCTAAGGGTGGCTCCGACTTTGATCCACGCGGCAAGAGCAAGGGCGAGGTTATGAGATTTTGTCAAGCATTTATGACTGAACTATACCGTCATATCGGACCTAATGTTGATGTTCCGGCAGGTGATATAGGTGTCGGCGCAAGAGAAATCGGCTTTTTGTTCGGTCAGTATAAACGCATTTCCGATGCATTTGAAAACGGAGTAATCACCGGTAAGGGACTTGCTTACGGCGGCTCGCTTATCAGACCCGAGGCTACCGGCTACGGTGCAATTTATTATACCTGCGAAGTATTTAAGCACGAACAAGATACCATCAAGGGCAAAACTTTTGCCGTTTCCGGTTTCGGCAATGTTGCGTGGGGTGCTTGTAAGAAGATTGCACAGCTCGGCGGCAAGGCAGTCACAATTTCAGGTCCCGACGGTTATGTTTACGATAAAGACGGTATCATTACCGATGAAAAAATAAACTATCTTCTCGAGATGAGAGGATCGGGCAGAGACAGATGCCAAGACTATGCCGATAAGTTCGGCGTTCCGTTCTTCCCGGGCAAAAAGCCGTGGGAGGTTAAGGTTGATGTTGCTCTTCCGTGTGCTACTCAAAACGAGGTTACGCTCGAGGAAGCAAAGAAAATTGTTGCCAACGGCACTAAGTATTATATAGAGGTCGCAAATATGCCGACTTGTGAGGACGCACTTGATTATCTTATCAAGCAGGACGGCGTAATTGTTGCACCGTCAAAGGCAGTTAATGCCGGCGGCGTATGCGTTTCCGGTCTTGAAATGAGTCAAAACTCCCAGCGTCTTTCATGGACAGCCGAGGAAGTTGACGAAAAATTACATAATGCCATGATTGCAATTCATGCAAATTCGGTCAAAGCCGCAGAAAAATACGGCTTGGGCTATGACCTTGTTGACGGCGCAAATATCGCCGGCTTTGAAAAGGTCGCAGAAGCTATGATGGAGCAGGGCATTTATTAATCAGTTTCCTCTTTTTTCTCTCTTTGAATACCGCACGATTTTATATTGTGCGGTATTCGCTTTTTATTATGGTTACACTTTCAAAAAGATGTATAACTTGCGTCGATATTGCTTGAAAAATACATAATATTGTGCTATTCTATCTTTTAGTTTTTTCAAACGGAGGCAAATATTATGGCAGTTGCTCAAATTATTGCCGTAGCTATATTTGTGATTATGTTCGGTCTGATTATTTCCGAAAAGGTTGAAAGGCACATCGTAACATTGGTTGCGGCTCTTGTAACTATTCTCGGCGTTTTTGTAATCGGTCTCGGCGTTTGTAACCACGATTTTTCTGCTGCAGGCAGCGCAATATTAGACACACTTAATGTAAAAAATATTTTTACAACAAATTTTTGGTATGAAAGCGGTCAGGCGTCCGAAGAATCCTCGGGCATCAACTGGGCTACGATTATATTCATAGCCGGTATGATGGTTATGGTTGAAGGTATGGCAAGAGTCGGATTTTTCCGCTGGCTGTGTATGCGCCTTGCAAAGCTCGTAAAATACAAGGTTGTTCCGATATTTATTGTATTTATGGTAATGAGTGCGGTGCTCTCAATGTTTATCGACAGCATTACGGTTATTCTTTTCCTTGCAGCTGTTACTATCGAGCTTGCACAATTGCTTAAATTTAACCCCGTGCCAATGATTTTGTCGGAGATTTTCTGTGCAAATCTCGGTGGTTCGGCAACAATGTGCGGCGATCCGCCTAACATCATCATCGGTACATCGCTCGGCTTGACATTCGGCAATTTCCTTACAAATACAGGCCTTATCGCAGGTGTTTCTCTTATTGTTATTGTTTTCTATTTCCTTCTTGTTTTCAAAAAGGATTTAAAGCCCGAAAGCAATGCAGTTAATCCCGACGATTTGCCCGAACCAAAAACGGCAATTCTTGATTTTAAAGGTTTTATTGTAAGCTGTGTTATTTTTGCATGTGCTGTCGTGCTTCTTGTAACCCACGCACAAACCGGGCTTACTGTTGCAACAATCGGAGTTTTCATTGCGTTTCTTACTCTTGTTACCGCGCCTAAACATATCGGTGAAATGCTTAAAAAGGTCGACTATAAAACACTTTTGTTCTTTATCGGACTTTTTGTTGTAGTCGGCGGTCTTGAGCAAACCGGTGTGTTAAAACTTATTGCATCGTTTATCGAGCATATAAGCGGCGGCAACGCATATATTATGGTCGCTATAATCATTTGGGTATCGGCGGTTGCAAGCGCATTTGTTGATAATATTCCGTTTGCGGCTACAATGGTTCCCGTTATCAGCGGACTTGCGGGTGCATCGGGTATTTCAATTCAAACGCTTGCATGGGCTTTGTCAATCGGTACCGACATCGGCGGCTCGGCAACTCCTATCGGCGCTTCGGCAAATGTTGTCGGCACATCTGTTGCCGCAAAACACGGCTATAAAATCGGCTGGGGCAAATATTGCGTTAAAGCTGTTCCCGCAACGATAATAGTTTTGGTAATGTCCACGGCTATACTCTTTGCGAGATATTTATAAAAAGGTGACAAAAGCAGTTGATTATTCAACTGCTTTTTTGTTATAATAATTATATAAATTATTTTATCGGTGAATTTTTATGAAAATATACAGAAATCCAAATGAAAAAATTGCAAAAAAAATTTATGCCTCTATGATTGCAAAGGGCGGATATTGCCCATGCCGACTTGTCGAAAGCGAAGATAATTTATGTATCTGCAAAGAATTTCGTGAACAAATCGCAGATCCCGATTATGAGGGCTTTTGCCATTGTCACTTGTATTATAAAGAAAAATAGGGGTGTTTTTATGAGCAACGATGCAAAAAAACTCGGCAAGCTTTCATCACGCATCTGGGTTTCGGTTTTCCTTTTCGGAATTATCGGTCAAGTTGCGTGGGTTGTCGAGAATATGTATTTTTCTCGCTTTATGCAAAACGAAATTACCAAAGCACCTTATGCGACAACCTTGCTTGTTGCGTGGTCTGCCGTGTTTGCAACGCTTTCAACGCTTATCGGCGGCGCGCTGTGTGACAGACGCGGCAAACGAAAAGTGTTCATTTGTTGGGGCTATGTGATTTGGGGATTTACAATTGCCGCATTTTCGCTTGTTCCTATGCAACCCACCAAAGAAAAGGTTTTGCCTGTTGTTATTCTTGTTGTTGTTATGGACTGCATTATGTCCGTCATAGGCTCAATCAGTAATGATGCCGCTTTTAATACATGGATAACGGATGTCACCAACACGGCAAACAGAGCCAAGGTTGACACAATACTTGCAATTATGCCTCTTGTTGCGCTTGCGATTGTATTCGGCGGATTTGATTCGCTCACAAATAACAACGCCACAGTCTCCGATTGGCAAAAGTTCTTTTTGATAATGGGCATCATACCGACCGTCGGCGGTGCGCTCGGACTGTTCATTATGCGAGATAAGGAGGGCATTAAACCTAAATCGGATACTTCTTTTTTCTCCGATTTTATCTATTCGCTTAAACCGTCAACGATTAAGCAAAATAAAATGCTCTATATCTGCCTTTCCGGAAATATGGTGTCTGCGATTGCGTATCAGGTTTATGTAAACTATTTGTTTAACATAGTTGAGGGAACGCTCAAAATCAAGAACTACATAATCCCAATCGGTATAATTATGGTTGTTGCCGCAGTTGTGTCGGTTATAGTTTCAACCGCTATGGATAAATACGGCAAAAAGCATTTCTATTATCCGACTATCATTGCCGGAATAATCGGTTGTATCATAATTTGGAGCGCAAAATTCTTTGTCGACAAAAATGAAAAAGCAGAAATTGCGATTTTGATTATCGGAGGCATACTTGTTATCGGCGTCAGCCTTGTTATGGCAGGTCTTTTCACCGCATCATATCGCGATTACATACCGCAGGGCAATGAGGGCTTGTTCCAAGGCTGTCGAATGGTTATGTATGTTCTCATTCCCATGATTATCGGTCCGATAGTGGCACAGGTTATCATTAACGCGGCTAACAAGGGCGTGTCTGAAAATAATATTTTTTACCCGATGGAGTTGTTCCTCGGTGCGGCTGTTATTTTGCTTTTCTGCTTTATTCCGTCAAGAATTGTCCGCAATAAGCAAAACGATTATCATAACGAATTAATGGAAAATCTTAAAAACAATAAATAAAAAACAAGGAGGTATAAATTATGACTGATGATAAATCACAATTTTTATACCTCCTTAACTGCTTTTTAAATGGTAAAGCGCCCAAAAACAAGAACTACGATTGGCAGGGAATATACAAACTTTCATCAATTCATAATATGACAGCAATTATTACTCAAACGGCAAAGCTGTTACAAAAGGAGTATCAGCCGTCGGGTGAAATACGCTCCGCGTTTAATCAGCAGCTCGGTTTGACTCTGCTTGATTATGACAAAAAGCGCAGTGCGCTTGATAAAATTAAAAGCGTTTTAAATGACAGTACCATTGATTATATAATCGTTAAGGGTGCGGTATTAAACAATTTTTATCCAATTCCGCAACTTAGGACCAGCGGTGATATAGACATTATTCTTCGCTCAAACTCGTTTGATGACGATACTGCCGTATTGATTAATCAGGGCGTTAGATTAGTCCATGATGATTATTATACAAAGACCTTTGAAATCGACGGCTGCGATATCGAAATGCACCGAGATGCCGATGTCGATAATGAGTATTTTAATGATATTTTTTCACTCTGCTGTGTGAAAGGATGCGAATATGTTCTTGATGATTATAACCATTTGCTTTATATCGTTTGTCACCTTTGCAAACATTTGGCATATACGGGCGCAGGAGTGAGAATGCTTGCGGATATTGATGTTTTTGTTCGCAACATTGATAGTTTTAACGAGGCAAAATTCCTTGCACTTTGCAAAAATGCAGGCATTGAATATACGGCAAAAATTATACTCGCTCTTTGCAATTTGTGGTTTGACACACCGATTGCAAGCAAAATTCAACTTGATGAAAATACACTTTTTATGTTTGAGCGTGTAATGCTCGACGGCGGAGTTTTTGGGCTTGAACAAAGCAATCTCGGCGGTTATCTTGTCGCAAAAAATTCCGACGGCAGGGTAGGAGCCTTTGGCAAACTAAAAGCTCTTTTTAAATGGATTTTTCCGCCTGCCGAATATGTGAGAACATATTATGATTATTCGAGAAAGCACCGCTTTTTGATACCGTTTGCTTATTTAAACAGAATATTTGACGCTGTTTTTAAGCGACGCAAACATACTGCAAAAACGACTGCTCAAATTTTTCAAAGCAACGAATTGCCTAAAATTCAGGCAGAATTATTAAATACAATAAAAAGAGAGAAATGAGTCAATACTCATTTCTCTTTTTGCATATTATGTTATTTTTTTGGCATATAAATTGAGCCTACAAGCTTATTTACTATTTCACTCGGCAATATCTTTGAAAGAAAACACAAGAATTTATACTGTGCGCCGACTGTTGTCACAAGCGGAAGATTTTTCTTTGATGATATTTTCAATATCGTTTTGGCAACTGTACTCGGAGGCATACCGTTTGTTTCGTCCTTCTCCATTACGCTTACACTGCGCGAAATCATACCGTTGTATGCTTCGTCGCCGTTAAAACTTTTTTCACGCGCAGCCGTAAAACCTGTCTTTATGTCGCCGAGCCTTACACAGCCGACCTGCACGCCAAACATTTTCAGCTCGTTTCTCAATGCCGCAGTTAATGATTCAATTGATGCTTTGGTTGCAGAATAAAAGGATTGAAACGGAATTGAAAATACCGATGCAGCTGACGACACAAAAATAATTTTGCCCTTTGATAGCTTCAGTTTTGGCAGAGCATATTGCGTAACACAGATTTGCGCAAAAAAATTCAACTCGAATTGTGATTTTATTTTTGCAAGCTCTGTGTATTCAACCGCGCCCGAAATACCGAAACCCGCATTGTTTATTAGCAAATCTATCGTGTCAATCTGTTCAAATGCAGATTCGACTTGGTTTTCATCGGTTATATCGCACTTTATATTGATTATTCCGTTTAAATCGCAAGGACGGCGGCTCAGGCAATATACTTTATCGCCGTTTTTTAAAAATGCCATTGCGGTTTCTTTTCCTATACCGCTTGATGCCCCCGTTATAACTACTGTCATATGTATATCACTTTCCTTTTTAAAAATGCCCGATTGCGCACTGTTACAGGCTTAATCGAGCATTTTGATTATGATAAGTATTTGTTTATCGAATGAGCGGCAAGTTTTCCTGCGCCCATTGCGGAAATAACCGTTGCCGCGCCTGTTACGGCATCACCGCCGGCAAATACACCGTCACGCGATGTGATTCCGTTTTCGTCAACAACAATTCCGCCTCTTTTGTTTACTTCAAGGCCGTCTGTCGTATTTTTGATAAGTGGGTTGGGGGATGTGCCGATTGCGATAATAACAGTGTCGGCATCAATTACAAATTCGGAATCGTCAATCGGTTCGGAACGGCGTCTGCCTCTGTCATCAGGCTCACCGAGTTGCATTTTAACGCATTTTACTCCCGTTACAAATCCGTTTCTCTCATCGCGCGGATTTTCGGGATTTTCAAAACCGACAATTTCAATCGGATTGGTTAAGAGATTAAACTCGATTCCTTCCTCTTTGGCGTGCTCAACCTCTTCCATTCTCGCAGGGATTTCCTCCATCGAACGCCTGTAAATAATGTGCACCTCGTCTGCGCCGAGTCTTAAAGCAGTTCTTGCAGAGTCCATTGCAACATTTCCGCCGCCTACAACTGCAATTTTTCCGCCCTTCATAATCGGAGTATCGGGAGCGTCTTTATAAGCTGCCATAAGGTTGCTTCTTGTTAAAAATTCATTTGCCGAATATACACCCTTAAGCGCCTCGCCGGGAATGCCCATAAAGTTAGGTAAGCCCGCGCCGGTTGCGATATATACAGCCTCGTAACCTTTGTCAAACAGCTCGTCAATTGTGAGCGTTTTGCCGATAACGACATTTGTTTCAATATCAACGCCCAAATCACCGAGAGCGTCGACCTCTTTCTTTACTATATCTTTTGGAAGTCTGAACTCGGGTATGCCGTAAACAAGAACGCCGCCCGCCTGATGCAACGCCTCAAAAACAGATACCTCATATCCCATTTTAGCCAAATCGCTTGCGCAGGCAAGTCCTGACGGTCCGGAGCCTACGACTGCTACTTTATGACCGTTGGATTCAGCCTTTTTATGTTTTTCGGTTGAATGTGCGTTGTGGTAATCTGCAACAAATCTTTCAAGTCTGCCGATTGCTACCGATTCAAATTTAATTCCGAGTGTGCATTTTGACTCGCATTGTCTTTCCTGCGGACAAACTCTGCCGCATACAGCCGGAAGTGATGATGTTTCTGCAATTTTTTGATATGCGCCTTCAAAATTGTTTTCCTTAATCATTGCGATAAAGTCGGGAATTTGAACATTAACGGGACAGCCTGATACGCAAGGTCTGTTTTTGCAGTTAAGGCATCTTTTTGCCTCGTTTAGAGCCAATTCGGCAGTGTAGCCGTATGTTACTTCGTTAAAGTTTTTGCCTCTTTCAGTCGGAGATTGTGAAGGCATTTCATTTTTGTTTGGAATCATAGCCATATTATTTGCCCTCCTTTTCCGATTTAAATAAGTTACATGTTTCCTCGTATGCGTGACGCTCAAATTGAGAGTACATTCTGCCTCTCGACATTGCTTCGTCAAAATCAACTTCGTATCCGTCAAATTCCGGACCGTCAACACATGCAAATTTTGTGATTCTTTCGCCGCCTCTGTGAAGTGTTAAGCGACAACCGCCGCACATTCCCGTGCCGTCAATCATTATAGGGTTCATTGATACTGTAACCGGCACATTATATGGCTTTGCCGTAGCAACAACAAATTTCATCATAATAAGCGGACCTATTGTGATGATTTCATCAAACTGACTGCCGTTTTCCAGCATTTCCTTAAGCGGAGCCGTTACATTGCCGTGTCTGCCGTATGAGCCGTCATCTGTCATAACCACAAGGTTATCAGAGCATTCTTTAAATTCGTTTTCAAGAATAACAATATCCTTGCTTCTGAATCCGACAATACTTGTTACCTCTGCACCGAGCTCGTGAAATTTTTGTGCAACAGGCATAGCGATTGCACAGCCGACACCGCCGCCGATTATGCAAACTTTTTTTATGCCGTCGGTTTTAGTTGCGCTGCCGAGCGGACCTACAAAGTCGCTGATGTATTCGCCTTCGTTTTTATGGTTGAGCTTTGCGGTTGTAGCACCGACAATTTGAAAAATAATTTTTACGCATCCTTGTTCTTTGTTACATCCTGCGATTGTCAGGGGGATTCTCTCACCGTCTTCGTTAACCCTTAAAATGATAAACTGACCGGGTTGTGCCTTGGCGGCAACAAGCGGAGCTTCAATCTCCATTTGTGTTACTGTTGAATTTAGTTCTCTTTTTGAGACGATTTTATACATTACAAAAAAGCCCTCTCTTTAATATATTTATAATATTACTTAATTATAATGATAGTAGTTATCAATTCTAATATAATTTTAATGTTATTGCAAGAAATATAAATTCTTTTTTATAAAATCGTTACTCATACCTAATATTTGTGCAAAAAAACGATAATTCGCTGTGAAAACTACACAACAGAATATCGTATATGTTCAAAATTTACAAAAATATTGTATCTCTGCGACACTGTAAATTGAATTATATTCTATGCAAATCGTTCGTTTTTTGTCATTATCTGATTTTTCATTGCATAATTATTTTTCAGTGTATAAATATTAACACATATTAAACTTTTATCTATTATGTCAAAAATGTTTAAAAATAGTTGACATAGGTTTAAAAATATTATACAATTTTACCAATGAGCTATATTGGAAAGGATGTTTTCTATGAATAATATAAAAAATGTGGCTGTTGTCGGTCACTCCTCTAAGGGCAAAACCACTCTTTGTGAGGCTATGCTTAATGTGAGCAAAGTCACTGAAAGAATGGGCAGAATTGCGGATTCAAATACTGTTTCGGATTTTGATGCCGAGGAAAAGAAAAGAAAAATCAGCATTTCATCATCTGTTTTGCAGTTTGATTATCAAAGCACCAAAATGAATATAATTGACACTCCCGGTTTGTTCGATTTTGCTCTCGGTGCAAATGAAGGATTAAGAGCGGCGGATTCCGCCATTGTCGTTGTTTCGGCACGCTCGGGTCTTGCTGCAGGCGCTGAAAAAGCGTTTAATAATGCAGGTAAAAAAGGTATGGCAAGAATTATCGTTACATCAAAGATGGATGATGAGCGTGCGGATTTCTACAAATCCTTTAACGGACTTGTTGCAAAATTCGGCACCTCGATGTGTCCTGTTGTCGTTCCTGTTATCACTGACGGCAAGGTTGTCGGATATTATAATATGATTGACGATAAATCTTATACATACAACGGAGTTAACAAAGTTGAGGCAGATATTTTACATGACGATACTCCTCGTTTTGAGGCGATTAAAGAAGTATTTGCAGAGGCTGTAGCCGGTACAGATGACGAATTGATGGAAAAATATTTTGACGGCAATCCGCTTACAAGAGAGGATAAGCTTAAGGGCTTGACCATAGGTATTGCAGACGGCTCTATTGTACCTGTTTTTGCTCTTTCGGGCTTAACGGGTGTTGGCGTTGATATGTTGCTTGATTTTATAAAAGACTGTTGTCCGGCGCCGAAATCAGAGTATGCAATTGATTCCGAGGGTGAGCCGGTTGAGCTGAATGTTGACGAGAATGCGCCGCTTGCGGCAGTTTGCTTCAAAACCGTTGCAGATCCATTTATCGGAAAACTTAATTTTTTCAAAATTGTCAGCGGCAAAATATCGCAGGGTATGACGGTAAGGAATGCAAGAACGGGTGACAATGAACGCCTCGGTAAAATTGTTAATACCTTGGGCGCAAAACAAACCGATGTAAAAGAGGTATGTGCCGGTGATGTTTGTGCCGTAGCAAAGCTTTCAACATTTAAAACGGGCGATACAATGTGCCTTGCAGATAAAGTTGTCACCCTCGACAGTGTAATTATTCCCACCGCCTCATATTCTATGGCTGTTTCGGCAGACAAAAAGGGAGAGGAGGAAAAGATTGCAAACGCTATTGCAAAGATTATTGAGGAAGACCCTTCAATTTCGTTCAAGGTTAATAAAGAAACTCACCAAACTATCCTCTCCGGACTCGGAGAACAGCACCTTGATGTTTGTCTTTCAAAACTCACTTCAAAATATAATGTTGCCGCTTCGCTTAAACAGCCAAAGGTGGCTTACAGAGAAACAATTTCAAAGAAGGTTGAAGCACAAGGCAGATACAAAAAGCAATCGGGCGGTCACGGTCAGTTCGGCGATGTATTAATCGAATTTGAGCCGTATGATACCGAGGATTTAATTTTTGCCGAAAGAATAGTAGGCGGAGCCGTTCCGAAGAATTTCTTCCCGGCTGTTGAAAAAGGCTTGCGTGACTCAATGGAAAAAGGCGTTCTTGCAGGTTATAAGATGGTTGGCGTTAAAGCCACATTGTTTGACGGTTCTTATCATCCTGTTGATTCAAGCGAAATGAGCTTTAAAACAGCTGCTTCACTTGCGTTTAAAAACGGTATTGCTCAGGCAGGTCCGATTTTGCTTGAACCTATTGTAACATTGAATGCCGTTTGCAATGACGAGGCAATGGGCGACATTATCGGTGATATTAATAAGCGCCGCGGCAGAGTTCTCGGAATGACACCTAACGGCGACGGAATGCAAGAAATAATCGCCGAGGTTCCGGAGGCTGAAATGACAACATTCTCAACTTCGATGCGTCAAATCACACAGGGCAGAGGCTCGTTTACAACATCCTTTGCAAGATATGAGCGTTGCCCGGAACATATAGCCCAAAAGGTTATTGCCGAAAGCAAGGTTGACGAATAATTTTAATTAAACGAAACACCTCAATTCGCATAGTATGAACTATGAAAGAATTGAGGTGTTTTTATGTTTGTTTCATTCAAAATCGGCTCTGTGACAAATGCACAGCGCGGTGCAAAAGTATTACGAAACCGCGGATATAAGCCGATTATTCACAGAATAGAAAACCCTCAACCAACCGATGGATGCGGCTATGTTATTAAGCTTGAAACCGGCGATGAAGAAAAGATATACAAAATTTTATCACAGGCCGGAATATCTGTCACGGGGGTTGAGCGCGAATGATATATTTTGATAACGGCGCAACAACTTATCCAAAACCGATGCCGGTGCTAAATAAGGCGTATTTTGCTATGAAATACTATTCGTTTAACAGCGGCAGGGGTGGATATGCTCAAAGTCTTAAGGCAGCGAAGATGATTTATGATGTGCGAGAAAAAACTGCCGATATGTTTAATTGCAGTCCCGAAAATGTTGTTTTTACAAAAAATTGCACCGAAGCATTGAATTATGCAATTAAAGGCTCGGTTGAACACGGCGGGCATATTATTATTTCATCGCTTGAGCATAACAGCGTTGCAAGGGTTGCACAAAAACTGTCGGATGACGGTGTAGCCGATTATGATATTGCTGAGTTTTCATTTGATGACGACGAAACGGTTAACAAATTTGAGCGATTAATTAAGTCTAATACTTCAGCGATTGTTTGTATGCATTCAAGCAATGTGTTCGGCGTTGTTTTCCCTATTACAAAAATCGGCAAAATGTGCAAAAAACACGGTGTAAGATTTATAGTTGACGCGGCACAGAGCGCCGGGGTAATTGACATTGATATGAAACGCGATAATATAGATGTTCTTTGCTGTCCGGGTCACAAATCGCTGTATGGCAACATGGGCACGGGATTTATGTGTGTTTGTGACGGTGTTAAGCTGTCAACCGTAACGGCCGGCGGCACAGGAAGCGATTCACTCAAATTGCAACAGCCGGATTATATGCCCGACAGATTTGAGTCGGGCACGCTTAATAACTCCGGCATAATTTCTCTCGGTGAGGGAATCAATTTTGTTAATAAAACAGGTATTGAAAATATTTATACTAAAGAAATGCATCAGGCTCAAAACCTTTATGCAATGCTTTCGTCAATTAAGGGAGTCAAACTTTATACTCCTGCACCGAAATACATGAAATCCGTACCGATTGTTTCGTTTAACTATAAGGATAAATCCAGCGAAAGCGTGGCGTCATATCTTGCCGATAACGATATTTGTGTTCGTGCAGGATTTCATTGTTCGCCTCTTGCACACAGGCATTTCGGCACTTTGAAATTTGGCACCGTCAGAGTCAGCCTCGGCGCATTTAATACAGACAAAGAGTGTTCTAAATTTTACAATATTATTAAAAAAATGTAATTTCATTATTAAAATGTCTGTTTTTACTTTATTTATTATTGTCAATGTGTTAAAATAAAACAAATAAAACTTGAGGATGTTAAAAATGCCTTTAAATTATATAAATTTTATAAATCTTGCTTTTCAGTTCAGATATTTTAAAAATCTCTGGAATTCAATTGTAAATACAATGAATCAGGTAAAAGGGCTTTTCGGCACCTTTGGCGTTATCGATGTTGTTGATATATTGTTTGTAACAGTTGTTATATATATGGTATTGCGCATTGTGCGTGAAACAAGAGCAATGCAGCTCATCAAGGGCTTAGTTTTTGTTGCAATAATTTATTTTGTTGTCAATTTCTTGGGCATGGTTGCATCAAGTTACCTGCTTAAAATCATATTTACAAACATTATAATAATTGTTGTTGTTCTTTTCGGTCCCGAAATCCGAAACATTCTCGAACAAATGGGCATCGGCGCAGCTCGCAACAGCTTTAGATCGATTGTCCGTTCAGGTGTAGCGCTTGATGTTGCCGAAATGAATAAAACCATTGACGCAACTTGTAAGGCTTGCGCTGAAATGTCTGATGATAAGGTCGGCGCTCTGATTGTATTTGAAAATGAAACAATGCTCGGCGATATTGTTAAAACAGGTACGGTTATTGATGCCGCACCGTCAAAGGAAATTATTGAAAATATATTTTATCCTAAGTCGCCGCTTCACGACGGTGCAATGATTATTCGCGGCTCTTCAATTTATGCCGCAGGCTGTATTTTGCCGCTTACAAAGGAAAATGTTGCCTCCGAGCTTGGCACAAGACACCGCGCCGCTATTGGCTTGTCACAGCAAAGCGATGCGATAATCTTTGTTGTCAGCGAGGAAACAGGCAGTATCAGCGTTGTTACAAACGGAAATATTACACGCGATGTTTCAAGCGGTGATATTCGCGATATTTTATCAGAGCAGTTTATTCCTAACGGAACCTCCGGCGATGAAAAAATAATTTCAAAACTTGTTAGGAGGTTTAAAAAATAATGGCAGACAGTTCAAAAAATGAAAACAAGTCCTTTTTCTACAAGTTAATATATAATGACAAATATTTGATTTTCTTTTCGCTCTTTCTTGCTGTTCTTGTTTGGATTTCAACCTCTATCAGCGTTGGCACCGATGAATCTAAAAAAATCAAACTTGATGTTCCGGTAACAATTTCCGATGAGCTGTCACAGCAACTTGGTATGGAGTATTTTTCTCTTCAGGATTCAATTGAGCTGAGTGTTACCGTTAAGGGTCCGAAATATGCTGTCGGTCAGGTTGGGGAGGATGATTTGAATGTTGAATTCGACACCTCTAATGTTACAAAAGCAGGCCAGCAGTCTATTCCCATTTTGGTAACAAAGTCATCAAAAACTCTCGATTTTACTGTTGAAAGTATATATCCGTCATCTATAGAGGGCTATTTTGATGTCGGTGCGGCTAAAACTTTTGATGTTGATTTGAAATATGATAATTCTGTTCTTGAAAACGGCTATGCTTGGGGTGACCCGAGCTTGAGTGATGAAACTGTCATTGTTCAAGGACCGAAAACATATGTCGATAAAATTACCGGGGTTACCGCTAATGTTGATTTTGAAAACGCAACAAATATCAGCAAAACATATTCTGCCGAATGTTCATTGAATATTGAGGGCGACGACAGTATTGAAAAAAGCTTTTTAAAAATCACATCTAAGGACAAAGATAAGGAAATCAAATCCGTTTCTGTTTCGATTCCTGTTGTTAAAAAGATTGTTCTTCCGGTAAATGTTAAATTTGAGGACGCCCCCAAGGGTATTTCCGATAACAGCATCTTAACGGTCGATTATTCGGTAAATAAGGTTACAGCCGGAGTTCTTGACGGTGTAGATATTAATGAGGCTGTAATCGGTGTTATTAACTATAATCAACTGCACGAGGGTAAAAATCACTTTAAATTTACCTCGAAAGATTTTATCGGTTTTAAATCGATATTCGACGGTAATGACAATATTTCAGCCGATGTTACGGTTGACAGTAAATATAAAAATCAAACGGTATATATTGATAAATCTGCCGTAAAAGTGACAAATGTTCCTAACGGATACGATTATAAGCTTGTGTTTACAGATTTTAAAATAACCGTCGTTGCGCCCGAAAATACAAAAATTGACTCCGGCGATTTGGTATATACTTGTGACGCGTCTAAGCTTGACGACAGTAATACTGCCGATTTGGTTGTCACTTTGTCAAATCACAATGATTCATGGGTTTACGGAACGTATAAAATATCTGTCGAGCTTACAAAAAAATAAAATTTAACAATAACAGATATGCAACCTAAACAAAAAGGTTGCATATTTTTTTGCAAAGTAAACAAAAATA